>ERZ795053.46-NODE-46-length-132679-cov-7.856512_pt1 | contig 132679 bp, 123 predicted proteins | sample MGYA00375137_ERZ795053 | MGnify/ENA primary metagenome ERZ795053 (study PRJEB30182, sample SAMN05720284) | activated sludge metagenome | isolation source: Anaerobic digester | place: Hong Kong | collected 2014-12-17 ... | reverse complement strand
GGTCCGCTCTTTTTTTAGCGGAAAACGTGTCGAATATCATATTTATTTGTCGGAGTGTCCTGGGGATGCCATCCGCTTCAGCCGGGACTGCCCGGTTCTTGAAGGAGAGAAGGCCTGCTTTGTGGCCTGCGGCGGTGACGGCACTTTCTTTGAGGTCGTCAACGGCGGCTTCGAGCGTCCCGGCGTCAGCTTCGCCTGCTATCCCTGCGGCTCCGGCAACGATTTCATTAAATCCACTGGTGGAAAAACCTCCGACTACCGCGACCTGCAGAAGCTCCTGGACGGCAGCACCCGGATGATCGACGTATTGGACTGCAGCGGCCGCATCTGCACAAATATGTGCAACATCGGCCTCGACTCCATCATCTGCGACCGGATGAACCGCTTCAAGAAAATTCCGTTTGTATCCGGGCCGATGGCCTACAACCTCTCCACCGGGGTCTCCGTGCTGGGCAAGCTCGGCATTCCGATGAAGCTCACGTTTGACGACGGCGAAGTCTATGAGGGATCACTCACTCTTTCGGCTTTCGGCAACGGCATCTGCTACGGCGGCGGCTACTACCCCACGCCCGAGGCGAAACTCGACGACGGCCTGATTGATTTCTGCGGCATCAAAAAGGTCGCTCTGTCTCAGGTCAGCCATCTGATCGGCATTTATAAATCGGGAAAGCACCTTTATAATGAAGAGATCAAACCGCTGCTGCTTTATAAGAAAATCAAAAGTGTGAAGATCGAAAGCGACGAGGAGCTTTCCATCTGCATGGACGGCGAAGTCTACCGCGGCACTGAACTGGATATCTCCGTCCGCCCGGCTGCCCTGCCGTTCCGGGTACCGAAATTCGACTGAAAACCCAGCCTATGGCGGGCGATCCGGGGCCACTTTTTCCAAAAGGAAAAGGCCTCGGCATGCGGACCGGAAAGAGCCGTCTCATCGGATTTTGAACGAAAATCATATAAAAAAGAGCCCCTTGCGGGGGCTCTTTTTTTGCTTTTACATCCGATTATTTTTTGAAAGCGGTTGCCGCGCCGGCAATCAGGGAGATCAAGGCCAGCGCAGAGACAAGGGCCGCCACGTCGGAAACACCGGTATTCGGGTTCAATTCCTTGACGGTTTCTCCGGAATTGGCGGAGGTTGTCGCTTTTCCTTCCACAACCATAAACGGAGAGGCGCTGTCTACGGTAATCTTCGCGTCGCCGTACTTGTTCGCGGTGACGACAAAGGTCTCAACATCGCCATTCTTTTTCAGGTGATAGATGGTGACGGTCTCGCCGGCATACTCTTTGCCAAGCTCAAACGTGAGCTTCCAGGGACCTTTTCCGTCAAGATCAATATCCCAGGAGGCGATGATGTCCCCGGTTTTGAATCCGGTGGAAACGGCAAAGCTCTTCAGCGTCTGATATTCTTCCGTAGCCTTGTTAAGGCGCTCAGATTCGGCATTGGAACCCGAGACGATCGGTCCCTCATCTTCATCGTCATCGTCGTCATCGTTCTGGGCGCTGGTGGGCATGACTTTAAAAGAGTAAGTTCCGTACGTGGGCCGTACCCAGTATTCTCCGTTTTCGGGGAGAAACTCCTCCGGGTTTTCCGTGTAATAGCCACCGGTCACCGTGATGGATGGTTCGTTCACTTCGTTGGTGCTGGTATCGTACACCGCCAGCGCGCCGATAAATCTGCCGTCGGAGATGTCGAAAGAGGCGGTACCGCCGCCGACATTTCCGGTTGCCGTCTGGTCGACCGCAACGATGCAGTCGCCGTCTTGGTTTTCAAAGACGCCGTCGTAGATGTTGACAATGGCCGCGCTGCCGTAAGAACCCGTTTGGGAGGTGCTCGGCTTGCAGGCAATAATCACGCCTGTAAATGCGCCGGAGCCGTTGCCTCCGGCCACTGCGGAGTCGTTACCGGTGGTGTCGATATCCAGTTCGAATGTGCCGCCATAGATATCCAACGTACCGGCTTTAATCTCGATGATGGCATTTGGCTCAAATTGCTGTTCCCCATTCAGGTCAAACGTGCCGTCGTTGATCGTGATGGTCTCGTTCGCGGAGGCAAGATAGAACATTTTATGGAAGGTGCCTCCGTTGATGGTCAGGGTCTGACCGCTCTTTGTTCCGTTGGTGTAGAAGGTGCCGTTGAACGTGCCGCCGTTAATGGTGGTGGCGCTGTTGGCCGACATGGCAACCGCATACTGTCCACCGTAATATTCATCGCAGCCCCAATAATACTCCACGGATTCGGAAGTGAATGTTCCTGCGTTGATGACAAGCGTTCCCGAATTCAGAATCAGATAGCTGTAATCGCGCGTCTCGCGGAGCTCGCCGCCACCTGCCGTATCGTTGATGGTCAGGTCGGCGCCGAGCGAGACCTTCATAAAAGGATCCGCCGTCGTGGTGATCGTTTTGCCGTTTAGATTCAGGATGATGGTTTTGTCTGCGGGAATGGTATACGTCGTATCCCCCGTATTGAAGCTGTCGGTCAGCGTGATCATACCTCCATCGGCGATATTGGTGATCGCGTCTCCCAACTCCGTGCTGTTGCTGACCGAGATGGCGCTTGATGGCTCTGCGAGCGCCGTGACCGGCAACAGTCCAAGCAGGAGCAGCGCCGCCAATAAAATTCCGAGCAGTTTTTTCATGTTTTCTCTTCCTCCATTTCTTTTGTTCGCAATTATCTTCCGGCATACGCCAAAAAGAGATCGGTCTTTTCGAACGCATCGCCGGAGGCTCTATGCTTTATCATAATCATAAAAGCAAAAATAGCAAGCAAATTTCTCCATTTTTTTGTCCATTTTCATATTATTCGAGCTTGTTGTTGCTTTTTCGGTATGACAAACGGAGTTATTTAGAAAAAATGGTCTTGTAAAATTTATTTCAAAGAAAATAAGAGAGAGACCGCGTTTTATCCTTTTTCAGAGAGCATCTTCGGCGCAAAAAAAGCGGTAAAACCGCTACGCCATCCGCCGGGTATTCCGGAGACGCCGCATTTTTACCGCAAAAAAGGAGGAAAGCACTCCGCTGAGAATGTCGTTGGGGAGGAAAATCAGCGACCCTACGACAAGAAGTTTCGTGAAGGAAATCGGGTTTCCCAGATAAAAATTGGAGAGGCAATAAAAGTAGGAAACACCGCACAGGTGTATGAGAAAGATATTGAGCATGCTCAGCAGGATGCAGCCGGAAGCCGTATGGGCCAGCCTGTTTTTCAGATATCCCGAAACCGCGGCCGCCAGCAGAAACCCGATCAGATACCCAAAAGTCGGGTTGAGGAGATACGAGATTCCGCCGCCGCCCGCAAAGACGGGCAGACCGCCGAGGCCGAGCAGCAGATAAGCCAGTACGGAAAGTATTCCGTAAGGCCGCTCCTGAAAAAGGATCGCGAGGTTGACAAAGAAAAACTGCAGCGTCATGGGAACAAACAGAAGCGGCACCTTGATGAAGGCGCCCATGCAGATCAAGGCCGCAAACAGCCCCGCAAGAATCACATTTTCCGTTTTTGTCTTCATAGGCAATCCTCCCGGTCAGTCCGCGAGAAACGAGACCGCCACGACCCGCAGCCCCAGATGGATTCCCAGAACCGGGCCCATCTTCTGCAGTTTGATGGGAAGATCGGGGTACTTCTGCTGAATCACATGGTAGAGGTCGCTGGCCGTGCGGCTGTTTTCGATATAATTCACCACGGCGCCTTTTGCCTCCGGAGGGACTTTTTCCGCGAGCTTCCGCAAAATCTCCGCATGCCCGCGGGCCATGCTGTCGGAGACCACCGCCCCGTCCCTACAAAGCAAAATGGGCTTTTGGTTGAGGATGGTCCGTACGCTCATGCGGACAAAACCGATCCTTCCGCTGCGCTGAAGCGGCATCATATCGTCGACGGAAAAGGCGATCGTGATCTTTTCCCTGATCCGGGCAAGCTGCTCCACGATGCTCTCGAGCCCCTCGCCCCCATCCGCGAGCCTTCTGGCTTCGCAGACCAACAGATAAATCCCCCCCGCGGTCAGCCGGCTGTCGAACACCGCGATCTTTTCGCTTCCGGTCTGCCTCGCGGCCATATACGCCGCGCTGTACGTCCCGCTGAGCCGGGAAGAAATCGTCATGCACAGGACTTCATTGCCCTGGGATAGTTCCTCCTCAAAGACGCTTAGAAACGCCTCGACGTTCGGTTGGGAGGTCGTGAAGGTTTCGTTTGAGCGAAGCAGGCCTTCAAAGCTGCCGTTCCGGTCCGAATAGGTCTCCTGATACCCGAGATCTCCGACGGTATACGGAATTGGCACCACCTGTACGCCCAGAAGGTCGGCCTCCTGTTTTTTAAGATAAACGGTGGAATCGGTGATAATCTTAATCATGGAGATCACCGATCCTTCGGAACCTCTGATAACGGTTCTCCACAAGCGCATCCCGGCAGAGGGAGGCGCGTTCGCGCAGCGCCCGGATCAGCTCGCTTTTGAGATTCTCAAAGAGGGTCTGGCCCTCCGGAATAATTTTTTCGATCACATTCATCGCAAGCAGGTCCTCCGCCGTCAGCTTCAGGCATTCACTGGCCTCCTCCACCTTGGCGCTGTCCTTCCACAGGATGCTGGCGCAGCCCTCCGGGGAGATGACCGAATAGACGGCGTTCTCGAGCATCCAGACCTCGTCGGCGACCGCGAGCGCGAGCGCCCCGCCGCTGCCGCCCTCCCCGATGACAACTGAAATGACCGGGGTTCTGAGGGCCATCATCTCCGTGAGGTTTTCCGCAATGGCCTGTCCCTGGCCCCGTTCCTCAGCACCCATGCCGCAGTAAGCCCCGGAGGTATCCACAAAGCAGATGACGGGCCGCCCGAATTTCTCGGCGAGTTTCATCTGCCGCAGCGCCTTGCGGTAGCCCTCGGGATTGGCCGAGCCGAAATTGCGCGCGGCTTTCTCCCTGACATCCTTGCCCTTTTCGATTCCGATCACGGTAACGGGGATGCCATCCAAATAGGCGATACCGGCGATGATTGCCCGGTCGTCCGCAAAGCGGCGGTCTCCGTGCATCTCAATGAAATTGGTGAAGATCCCGCGGATAAAATCCGCAGAGGTGTATCTGTTTTTGGCTCTGGCCGCCATGACTTTTTCATAGGCCGTCATGCCCTCACCTCCCCGGCGTGCAGTTTCAGAATCTGAGCGATATAGTTTTTCTGCCTGCGGCGGTGGATCACATCGTCGACAAAGCCGTGCTCGAGCAGGAACTCCGCCCGCTGAAAGCCCTCCGGGAGTTTTTTTCGGATCGTCTGCTCGATCACCCGCGGGCCCGCAAAACCGACGAGCGCCCCCGGCTCGGCAATGATGATATCCCCCTCCATGGCAAAGCTCGCGGTCACGCCGCCGGTGGTGGGATCGGTGAGCACGCACAGAAACAGGTTTCCGGCGTCGCTGTGCCTCCGGACGGCGCCGCTCGTCTTGGCCATCTGCATCAGGGAGATCATCCCCTCCTGCATCCGGGCTCCGCCCGAGACCGTGAAGCCCACGACGGGCAGATGCCTCTCCGCCGCCTGCTCAAACAGGCGGGTGATCTTCTCCCCGACGACGGCGCCCATGCTCCCCATCATGAAATAAGGCTCCATGACGAAGATGGCGGCCTTATTTTTTCCGATCTCGCAGAAGCCGCAGACGACGCCGTCTTTTTCGGCGCTCTCGAGCTGGGCGTGAACCAGTTTTTTCTCGTAATCCGGGAAATTCAGAATGTTTTTTGACGTGAGATCCGCGTCGATCTCCTCGAAGGTGCCGTTATCGCAGACGAGATTCAGGCGCTGCCTCGCGTTCATCCGGAAGTGGTATCCGCAGTAGGGGCAGAGGTGGAGGTTATCGGAGATCTCCCCGGAGGAGAGATTCTTTTTGCATTTGGGGCAGACCAGAAACAGGTCCTCCACATTTTCGCTCCTGGTGCCTTTTTCCAGTTTTGTATATCCCTCCAATGGGTTGGACGGTTTTTTGAACAGCATGGGAATCCTCCTTTACCCCAGAAATCCCGCGACGAAATCCGTCGTGTAGGTAGAGTTTTCAAACTCTTCGGCGGAGAGGATCTCCGCCTCGAAATCGGCGTTGTGCTCGATGCCCTCGATGATAAGCTCGCAGAGCGCGGCCTTCATCTTCCGGATGGCCTCATCCCGCGTCTTTGCGTAGACGATCAGCTTGCCGATCATCGAATCATAAAAGGGAGGGATGGTATATCCCTGATAGATGGCCGTATCGAAGCGCACCCAAGGCCCGCCGGGGATGAAAAGCATCTCGATCTTTCCACAGGAGGGCCTGAAATTCTGATAGGGGTTCTCCGCGGTGATGCGGCACTCGATGGCATGGCCGCGCGGCTCGACATCCTTCTGGGCAAAATCCAGCTGGATTCCCGCGGCGATGCGGATCTGCCATTTTACGAGATCGATCCATGTCACCATCTCTGTGACCGGATGCTCGACCTGAAGGCGCGTATTCATCTCCATGAAATAGAAATTCCCGGAGGCAGGATCGTACAGATATTCAATCGTGCCCGCGCCCCGGTAGCCGGTTGCGAGCCCCGCCCGGATGGAAGCTTCGATCATTTTTTTGCGGGTCTCCTCCGGCAGGATTGCAGAGGGGCTCTCCTCGATCAGCTTTTGGTTTTTCCGCTGAACCGAGCAGTCCCGCTCCCCGAGGCAGACCACGTTGCCGTCATTGTCGGCAAGGATCTGCATCTCGATATGTTTGACCGGCTTTAAGTATTTTTCCATGTAGAGCGCGCCGTCCCCGAAGGCGGACTGCGCCTCGGAGGAGGCGGACCGATAGCCGCTTTCCAGCTCCTCCATCGTATGAATCAGGCGGATTCCTCTTCCGCCGCCGCCGGCACGCGCCTTGATCAGCAGCGGAAAGCCGATCTTTTCCGCCTCCTCCTTTGCGTGCTCCAGGCTCTCCAAAAGGCCGCTGCCGGGGATCACGGGTACACCGGCCTCCCGCATGGTCTGCTTGGCCATGGCCTTATCTCCCATTTTTGAGATCACCCCGGAGGGCGGGCCGATGAAGGTGACGCCGTTTTCTTCGCAGAGCGCGGCAAACTCCGGATTTTCGGACAAAAAGCCGTAGCCGGGATGAATCGCCTCGGCTCCGGTGGCAAGCGCGACCGAGAGGACGGCGGTCATATTGAGATAGCTGTCCTTTGAGGGCGGGCCGCCGATGCAGTAGCTCTCATCCGCCAGGTGGACATGGAGCGCGTCCTTATCCGCCTCCGAGAAGACCGCCACCGTGGTGATGCCCATCTCCTTGCAGGCCCGGATGATCCGGATCGCGATCTCTCCCCGGTTGGCAACTAAGATTTTGGAAAACATCTGTCATTCTCCCCCGATCACGGCGAAAGAAAGCTCGCCGCTGACGGCCAGCTTTTCCCCGACGTATCCCGCACTTTTTATAAAGTAAAAAGGCCCCTTCGCCTTCATGATTTCGCTTTTAAATGTAATTGTATCCCCCGGCCTCACCATGCTTTTGAATTTCACGTTGTTGAGGCCGGTGAGGTAGGGCGTGTACCCTTCCCCGGTCTTCTGCCGGTCCGCCAGCAGGCAGGCCGACTGGGCCATCATCTCACAGAGGATCACGCCCGGAACCACCGGGTTTCCGGGGAAATGCCCCTGCAAAAAATATTCGTCCCCCCGCACCGTGTAGCTGCCCACGGCCGCCCCGTCTTCCAGAGCGACCTCGTCGACCAAAAGCATGGGTTCCCGGTGCGGAAGAATTTTCTTGATTTCTTCCCGGTTCATCAAAGCCCCTCCTAAAAAATTTTAAAGAGCACCTGACCGAATTCCACGATATCGCCGTTCTTTACGCAGATATCCGCGATCTCGCCGTCGTGCTCGGAGGTGATCTCGTTCATGAGCTTCATCGTCTCGATGATGCACAGCACGTCGCCCTTTTTTATCTTGCTGCCGATGCTCACAAAGGGGTCGGCATCCGGCGCGGGCGCGCTGTAATACACCCCGACGATCGGAGAGCGCACCTCGGTCAGATTGTTGAAATCGAGCGCCTTACCGCCCTGCTCGGAAGCGGAGAGCTCCGCATCGGAGACAGGCTCTTCCCCGGAGTCGTGTTTCATTTCGGAAACGGGAGCCGCGGGCGGAGCATCCTGCCGGGAACTTTCCCTCTCGAGCCGGATCTTCGTCTCCCCCTCGCAGACCTCCAGCGAGGTGAGCCTGCCCTGATTCATCAGATCCACGAGCGCTTTTATGTTCTTAATATCCATCCCGAACACCTCTATATCTTGTTGAAAAGAATGGCCGCGTTGTGGCCGCCGAAGCCCAGCGAAAGAGAGAGCGCCTTGTCGGCGTCATACGTCCTCTTCTGATTGGGCACATAATCGAGATCACAGTCCGGGTCGGGCTCCTTGTATCCGATGGTGGGAGGCACGACGCCGGTTTCGAGCGCCAACACCGCGGCGATGGCCTCCACCCCGCCCGCGGCGCCCAGCATATGCCCGGTGACGGACTTGGTGGAGCTGATCGGCACCCGGTAGGCAAGCTCGCCGAGCGCCTTCTTGATGGCGAGCGTCTCGGTTTTGTCGTTGAGCGGTGTGGAGGTGCCGTGGGGGTTGATGTAGAGCTTTTCGTCCGGCGTGAGGTCCGCCTCCTCAAAGGCGAGGGAGATCACTCGCGAAGAGCCCTCCGCCTCGGGCTGAGGTGCCGTGATGTGATAGGCGTCGCAGGTATTGCCGTAGCCGGAGAGCTCGCAGTAGATCCTCGCACCGCGGCTCTTTGCGTGCTCATATTCCTCGAGCACGAGCACTCCTGCGCCCTCGCCCATCACAAAGCCGTTCCGGCGGCGGTCGAAAGGAATCGAGGCGCTGTCCGGATCGCTCGTCGTGGAGAGGGCCATGCAGTTGGCGAATCCACCCATGGCGAGCGGATTGATGGCGGCCTCGGCGCCCCCGGCGAGGATCGCGTCGGCATAGCCGTATCTGATGGCGCGGAACGCCTCCCCGATCGCGTGGGTCGAGGTGGCGCAGGCCGTCACAACCGGCAGGTTCGGCCCCTTGGCGCCGTACCGGATCGCGGCCAGCGCAGAGGCCATATTGCCGATCAGCATCGGCACAAAATACGGGGAGATCTTCTCCGGGCCCTTTTCCAGCATCTTTTGCGTCTCGGCGATGGAGGTTGAGATTCCGCCGATGCCGGAACCGATGTAGACGCCGAAGCGCTCGGGAGTGATTTTACCGGAGATACCGCTCTCCTCCACCGCCTGCGCCGCCGCGGCCAGCGCATACTGCGCATAAAGATCCGTGTGGCGGATCTCGCTTTTTTCCATATAAAGCTCGGGGTGAAAGTCCTTGACCTCGGCGGCCATTTTAACTTTCATCGAACTTGAATCAAACCGGGTGATCGGCGCGATCCCGTGAGTCCCTCCGGTGACGCTGTTCCAAAAGGAAGCGACATCGTTCCCGACGGGCGTGATGCAGCCGAGCCCCGTGACAACCACTCTTCTCATAGATGCCTCCTACATGCACATTCCGCCGTCCACCCGGATCACCTCGCCGGTGATGTAGGAGGCCCGGTCGGATGCCAAAAATACCGCCAGATCCGCCACTTCCTGCACCTTTCCCATCCGCTTTAACGGGACGACGGCGTTGATGCTGTCCTTCACCGACTGGGGCAGGTTGGCGGTCATATCGGTCTCAATGAATCCGGGCGCGATCGCGTTGCAGGTTATGTTCCGGGGAGCAAACTCCTTCGCTGCGGTCTTGGTAAGCCCGATCAGGCCCGCCTTGGCCGACGAGTAATTGGCCTGCCCGGGGTTGCCCATGATTCCGCTGACCGAGGAGATATTGATGATCCGGCCCGCTCCGGATTTTATCAGCGCCCGTGATAGATATTTAATAAAATGAAAAGCTCCTTTGAGATTGACGCCGAGCACGGCGTCAAAATCGTCTTCGTTCATTCGAAGCAGCAGCGCATCCCTTGTGATGCCGGCATTGTTGACCAAAATATCCACTTTGCCGAATTCCGAGACGATGCGTTCGCAGATCTCTGCGGATCTTTCGGGATCCGAGACGTCGCAGGAATAGCTCCGGGCATTTACGCCGAAGCTCTGAGCCTCTTTGCAGACGCCCTCCGCAAGCGTTTCATTTCCGGAATAGATGACCGCGATATCCGCGCCCTGACGCGCCATTTCCAAGGCGATCGCCCGGCCGATTCCCCGGGAGGCGCCGGTGACGACCGCTGTTTTTCCTTTAAGCATGAGCTACCTCCGTAAGCGTCTCCTCGAGGGAGGCCATGTCCGAGACATGCAGCACCCGTACGGAGCCGCTGATCTTCCGGATCAGACCGGAAAGTGTTTTCCCCGGGCCGACTTCAATAAAGGTATCGAAGCCGTCCGAGATCATGGTTTCCACGGTTTTTTGCCAGAGGACGGGGCTTTTGGCCTGAAGAGAAAGCAGTTTCCCCGGGTCGCCGTACCTCTCGGCGGTAACGTTTGAATAGAGCGGGATGTGCGGTTCCCCAAAGGTCTTGTCCTTCAGGTACCGAGTAATTTCCCCGGCGGCCTCCTCCATAAATGGGCTGTGAAACGCGCCGCCGACCGCCAGCCGGATGCACTTTCCGCCTGCCGCCGCGACGGCCTCCTGCAAAGGTTCCACGCTCTCCAGGGCGCAGGCTACAACCGTCTGGCCTTCGCAGTTATAATTGACCGGGTACGTTTCGGGAATCCCTCCGCAGATTCTCTCCACCTCGGCGGCGGAGAGCCTCAGCACGGCCAGCATGGCGCCCGGATGCTTTTCGGCACATCTCTGCATGGCCTCTGCCCGCAGGCACACAAAATCATAGGCCTCGCGGTCGCTCATCAGGCCCGCATAAGCGAGAGCCGGAATCTCTCCGAGGGAAAACCCCGCCGCGCCGCCGGCATGGGCGCCGTTTTCTTCCAACACTCTCGCGCATGCGAGATCCATGGCAAAGAGGCACGGCTGCGTACGAACCGTACGGTTCAGTTCCTCAGCGGGGCCTTCAAAACAAAGAGTTTTTATCTGCTCCCCCGCGAGATCAAAAACCTCCCTTGCGCTGCCAAAGCGCTCATAGAGATCTTTGCCCATTCCCACGGTCTGGGCGCCCTGACCCGCAAACACAAATGCTATTTGATCCATTCCGGCGCTCCCTTCAGCAGGGATTCCGCCTCGGAGAACATCTCTTCAATGATCTCCTTTGCGGTCTGCTCGCTTTTGACAAGGCCGGCGATCTGACCGGCCATGAAGCAGCCCTTTTTCTCGTCGCCGTCCACCGCCGCGAGCTTCAGCGCTCCGGCCCCGAAGGCCTCGAGTTCCTCGTTGGAGAAGGAGGCGTCGTATTCCCGCGCATAGAATTCCCGCGAGAAGGGCGTCTTGAGCGAGCGGACGGGATGTCCCAGCCGTCTGCCGGTGGCGATCGTATCAATATCTTTGGCCTTGAGAATTTTATCCTTATAAGTCTGGTGGACGCCGCATTCCTTGGCAACAAGGAAGCGGGTGCCCACCTGCACGCCTGCGGCTCCGAGCATCAGCGCCGCTGCAACGGCCCGTCCGTCGCCGATTCCGCCGGCCGCAAGCACCGGGATCGCCACGGCGTCCACAACCTGAGGGACCAGCGTCATGGTGGTGAGCTCGCCGATGTGGCCGCCGCTCTCCTCTCCCTCCGCGACGACCGCGCAGGCCCCGCAGCGTTCCATCCGCTTTGCCAGCCCCGAAGACGGCACAACCGGAATGACTTTGACGCCCGCCTTCAGCCATGCGCCCATATATTTTGAGGGATTTCCCGCGCCGGTGGTGACGACCGCGACCTTCTCCTCAGCTACGATTTGAGCGACCTCGTCTGCAAACGGGCTCATGAGCATGATGTTGACGCCGAAGGGCCGGGCGGTGAGCTCCCTCGCGCGGACAATCTGCTCCCGCACGTATCCAGCCGGAGCGTTGCCCGCGGCGATGATGCCGAGGCCCCCGGCTTCGGAGACCGCCGCCGCAAGGGAGGCGTCGGCGATCCACGCCATCCCGCCCTGAAAGATGGGATATTCGATTCCCAAAAGATCACATAAAACAGTTGTTATCATACGGATACCTCGGCGGGGCTCACGCCTTCTGAAGAAGCGTCATCAGGTCCCCAACCGTCTTCAGCGATTCATCCATCTCAATGTTCACGCCGAATTCTTCCTCGAGATTCATGACGAGCTCCACCATATCCAGGGAATCCAGCTCCAGTTCCGCAAAGGTGGTCGATTCCGTAATCGAGCGCTCGGTTTCCATGTAATCGTTAATAACTTTCGCAATTCTTTCAAGCATATAAATTTCCTCCAAAATAAAATTTGTTTCTGTGGCCGTGATTATTCCCAGCTCATCACGCAGGTGCCCGCGGTCAGCCCCGCACCGAATGCCGACATCAGGAGCTTCGCGCCTTTTTGGATTTTTCCCTGTTCGAGAAGCTCATCCAGCAGGATCGGCACGGAGGCCGAGGAGATGTTGCCGTACCGATGGATATTCGAGGGGAATTTTTCCTCCGGCTGCCCGAGCTTTTCCCTTGCAAAGTCGAGAATCCGCTTGTTCGCCTGATGGAGAAGATAGTAATCGATGTCGTCCGCCGTAAGGGAGAGGCTCTCCAGCGCCGCTTTGGTTTGGGTTTCGATCATGCGGACCGCGAATTTGAAAACTCCCTGGCCCTGCATCTTCACGAAGCCCCGTTCCTTTTTCTCCCTAAAAGGGCTGCTCCCGCTTCCGTCCTCGCGGAAGAGGATGCCCGTATCCCCCTCGGCGGTCAGGTGCAGATATTGGAGCGCCGTCCCTGCCGTGACCACGCAGGCACCGGCGCCGTCCCCGAAGAGCACGCAGGTGGCCCGGTCGCTCCAATCCACATGCTTCGACATCATCTCGGCGGAGAGAATCAGAATCTTCTTCGCCCTGCCGCACGTAAGATACGCCGCCGCCACATCCAGCGCATAGAGAAAACCGGAACAGGCGGCATTCAGGTCGAAGGCCGGACAGGAGAGGCCCAGCCGCTCCGCCGCCGCACACGCGAGCGACGGCGTGACGAAATCCCCGCCCATCGTGGAACAGAGCACCAGATCGATCTCCGGCGGGCGGAGGCCGGATGCCAGAAGAGCCTTCTTTGCCGCGCTCTCGCAGAGATCGGTCAGGGATTCTTCCGTACACACATACCGGTTTTTTACCCCGGTATGGGAGGTGATCCATTCGTCGCTCGTATCCAGAAACGACGATAATTCATCGTTCGATACGGCCTTCTGCGGCAGCGCCCTGCCGGTGCCGATGATTTTTAAACTCATTTCTTATCCTCAACTTTTTCTTTGAAAAATAGGCTCAGTTTCTTCACTGCGGAAAGAAGAACCACTTTTTCCTCCTCGGAAAAGTCCCTGTCGATATCCATGACCATCTTCTTGTGAAAAATACTGTGGGCCCGGTTGATCCTTTTTCCCAAATCGGTCAGGCCGACCCTCATCCTTCTGCCGTCCTCCGGACAGGGCACCTTGGATACGAGTCCCTTCTTTTCGAGCTTTTTGACCGCGACGGTGATCGTCGGCGCCGCCACGCCCAGAGAGGAAGCGATCTCGCCGACCGTGTTGTGCTCGCTGTTTTTGGCGATCGCCTCGAGGATATGCGCCTCCGTGACCGTGACGCCGGAGCCGGTGATGGATTTCAGCGCGGTCTCCTCGTACTTTAAAATGGAATTAAATGTATCCACCAACAGGCCGTTCAGGTTCTCCTCAAACTCCGTCATGGACTGCGCCTCCCCAAAAATAATTAATTAGTATAACTAATGATATAGCTGCGCGATGGATTTGTCAAGCCCTCTTTTGCGAAGGAATCCTGTTCAGGGGGCCGCCGAACCGGGCACTCGGTCCGGAGGGAGATGCCTCCCCTGAAAAGGCGGCCCTGCCCGGCGGACGGCAAAACGGCTCAAAAAAACGGCGGCCCCAAAATGGAACCGCCGTTTGCCACGAATACACCCGGCCTGAGGCAGACCGCCGCCGGAGCATCCCCTTATTCCCTTGGAGCAGCATTTTGCCCATCTCGCGGGCATTTCCGGGGCAGCGCAAAAAGCCGGCCCGTATAGAGTTCCCCGAAAGCCGACCCTCCCAGAATCAGCGCCATACCGATGAACTGAAGAAAAGTGAAACGTTCGTTTAGCCAGACCGCCGAAAGGGCCAGCGCCGAAACGGGCTCCAGATATCCCCAGATTGCGACGGTCTGGGCAGGCAGCCGCGGGATGGAAGAAAAGTAGAGATAACATCCCACCCCCGTGTTGACGATGCCCAGCAGCAAAACCGGAAAGATGCTCCGGGTGGGAATGGCAATGGCCAACCCTTGCTTTATCAGAAGAAACAGGCTGACCGTGAGAAAACTCACCGACAACTGGCATACGGAATTGGCGAGCCCGGTGATCCCCGTGGCTTTTTTATTGAAGATGACCATGACCGCGTATGTCACGGCGGACAGAATGCCGCAGAGCAGCCCCCACGAAAATTTGCCCTGCAAAAGTTCCTGCCGGTTCACAAGGAACATCCCGGCGGCAACCGAAAAAAGCCCCAGCAGCTTTGCGCCCGAAATGGCCTCATGAAAAAGGAGGGGGGTAAGCGCCATCACAATCATCGGGCCGCAATAATAGGCAAACGTCGCCATGCCTACGCCGATGCGGGCATAGGCCTCATATAAGAACATCCAGCTTGCGCCCATGGCGATTCCTGAGACGATCAGGTACCCGAACTCCCGCTTGTTTTTCCCGATCCGGAAGCGCTGCCCCGAAAAGCCAAAAACAAGAATCAGGAACAGGCTCCCAATCAGGGTCCGGAACCATACGATTTCATAACTGTTCATAAAAATATAGCTTGCGACGATCCCGTTGGAGCCAAAAAGCAGCAGCGCCAGGAGATACTTTATACGTGCGGTTTTCATTTCTGTTTTCTCTCACTTGAATTATGAATAGTAGTAGTGTACCATAAGTTCAGCCGATAGAAAAGCAAATTCGTTTTCCTATGAAAAAATGGCCGATCGGAGGATTTCTTTCCGCCCGCATCAGGCCGCCACAGGGTCCAGCAAAAAATCACAAAATACATTTGAACCAAATATGCGGCCGTAAGGAGGAGATGACATGCCGAAACAAGCGGAAAACGGAAAGGGACCCGAAACGAAGGGCGACAAAATGATGCCCGAGGAATACGGCCGCCTCTCCGCCGACGGAATCCGGAAGTATCTGCTGCCCCCGGCTGAAGATCTGAAGCTGGAGGTACTGGAGTCGGCGGCCTCCACCAGTTCCCTGCTGCGGGAGAGGGCCGGCACCGGGGAACGGCGGGCCGAGGCGGTGATTGCCGCATCGCAGACGGCCGGACGCGGCAAACCCGGAAGAAGTTTTTATTCACCGCCCGATACGGGCATCTATCTGAGCGTGCTATTCTACCCGGAGGTCTCCGCCGCGCGGGCGCCTCTGTTTGGAACGGAGGCCGCCGTCGCGGTATGCGAGGCGATCGAAAGCGTCTCGGGAAAAAAGCCCTGGATCAAATGGGTAAACGATATCCTGATCGACGGCCGAAAGGTCTGCGGAATTCTGACCGAGGCCTCGGTAAAGGAATCGGAGGAGAAGCCGGATTATGTGATCGTCGGCATCGGGATCAACGTCTTTCCGCCAAAGGAGGGCTTCCCCGCCGAGATCCGGGAGACCGCCGGCAGCGTCTTTGAAAGCGCGCAGCCCGACATGAAAAACCGTCTGGCTGCGGAGGTTCTGAACCGTCTGATGCGGCGCTGCGGGGCACTCGAACACGGCGAACCGGCAGAAGGTTATCTTGGCCGAAGCCTCGCCGCCGGAATGCGGATCGCCGTCCGCTCCGGAGAAGGCGAACGGCCGGCCGTTGTTCTCGATATCGACGACGCCTGTCGGTTGATTGTCCGGTACGACGACGGATGCGAGGCGGCCCTCTCCGCCGGAGAGATCCGCCTGCTGCCCTGACCTTTGGAGCTCAAAGACTCCACCGATACCGGAACCGGCGCGGAGGAGAAAAAGCGGAGCCAAAAGGAAGCGATTCCCGATTTAAAAATGCCTGCTGCACCACGGCAGTTCCTTCAGTATGTCCGTCTCCGGCCATACAAAATTAAGCCGAAGCTCATCAACAAAGAAAAAACCCGCCGCGAAAAAACGCAGCGGGCCTTTTTTTGCACTTGTATGAGGAAGCTCATTTTTCGACCGGTATGTGCCGGTCGAAAAGCCTTTCTCTTTTTTTGCAGACCATCAGAACAGTCTCAGGAAAAAGCGTGGCATCGTGCCGATTCCGGTATTGGGGTTCTCCTCCTGCTGAGTTCCGGTCGTATCGGTCGAAGTGGTGGTGTCGGTGGAGGGCTTCACCGTAATCGGAGAAGAGGAAGAGGACGTCGTCCCGCTGCTCTTCGCGGAGGTGACGTAGGTGCCGGGCTTCTTGGCCACCAGCGTGGAATCATAGGCGGCGGCATATTCCGGACCGTTAAGAATCATATAGGCGGCGCCGGTGGAAGTGGTATCAAGTTCGATGTCTCCGGTCTCGTCGCACATGGCGGCGATCACGTCGATGGTCCCATCCTTGTGCATATACAAGATGGTTACTTCGTCCTCTTCGTAGTCATCGCCGAGGCTGAACATGATATCCTTGTCCCCGGAATCCGTGTCGGTGATCTCACAGGTGAACAGGATCTCATTCAGGGTTGCGCCGAGTTCCTTCGCGAGATCTTCGAGCTCGTCATATTTCCAGCTCAGCAGGCTCAGGCGTCCGATGCTGACGTTGGTTCCGGAGGCTTCGATGCCGTTCTTCTCATAGTAGGAGTCATCGTCGTCGTCATCGTCGCTGGAAGCGAATGAGGCGACCGGCAGCATGGCGAGAACAAGCAGCAAACAAAGCGCAAAAGCCAATAATTTCTTCATAAAATACCCCTCTCTAATTGTCTGAGACAATCTGATATTTTTATCCGTCTCCATCATAGCAGGATCCGGAAATATTTACAAGTAAAAACATGGGATTTTCGGCCGGAAAGAGCCTTATTCTATGACGCGGTAGTTTCGGGCCGCGTCCTCCTTTTTCGGCGATTCTTCGATGGAAAGCACCTCGACGCGGAGGGGTTTCTGCCCAAGCTGTATTTCGACGATATCCCCTTCTTTTATCTCATAGGAAGCGCGGGCGGCCCTTCCGTTGACGAGAACGCGCCCGGCGTCGCAGGCTTCGTTGGCGACGGTGCGGCGTTTGATCAGGCGGGTAATTTTCAGATACTTGTCGAGCCGCATGGAATTCCTCCTTTAAAAAAAGCCCCCGCTCGATGGAACGGAGGCTTCGGTTTTGCTTCTTTATTCCTTCGTGACGGCGGCCTTCAGGCCCTTGCCGGCCTTGAACACCGGGAGCATGGAGGAAGCAATATCGATATCCTCTTTGGTTCTCGGATTGACGCCTTTTCTGGCGGCTCTCTCTTTGACTTCGAAGCAGCCAAATCCGACAAGCTGGACTTTTTCCCCGGCAACCAGGGCCTCGGTGATGGAATCCAGTACGGCAAGGACGGCTTTTTCGCTGTCTTTCTTGGTGAATTCTGTCTTCTCTGCTACTGCGGTGATCAGGTCGGCTTTCGTCATTTTACATTTCCCTCCGTTACAATTTTGCCGCTTTCTCGCGGCTTTTTTTGTTCCTCTTCCTTTTTTGCCGCATCCCAGAGCTTTTCGAGCTCCGCCGGCAAAAGATCCCGGAGGCTCTTCCCCTCCCCGGCAGCTTTCTCTTCCGCAAAAGAAAAACGCTGTGTGAATCGTTCGCAGGAACCGGAAAGACATTCCTCCGGCTCCACGCCCAGTGCCTCCGCCACTTCAACGGCGGCGAAAAGCACATCCCCCAATTCTTCTTGTTTCCGAGAAGAATTATCTTCGGCCGCAGCCTCCTTCAACCTTGCGACTCCCCCGTCGAGATCGCGAAGGGCATGATCGGGGTCATGGGACAGTCCCGAAGCTTTTGCGGCACGCTTTTGCAGCTTTGCGCTCCGCATCAGTGCAGGCAAAGTCTTCGGAACGGCGGCAAGCGTATCCGTGCCCGTCTTCTGACCCTTGGTTTCGGCCTTTATTTCATCCCAGCGCCGGAAAGCATATTCCGCGGAAAACGCGGCTTTGTCTCCAAACACATGGGGATGGCGGACGATAAGTTTTTTGCACAGGCCGTCGCAGATTTCAGAAAAACCGAAGCTGCCCTTTTCTTTTTCGATCTGGCAATGAAAGACGATCTGCATGAGCACATCGCCCAGCTCCTCGCAGAGCGCTTCGGTATCGGCGTTGTCGATGGCCTCGGCTACCTCGTAGGTCTCCTCGATGAAATTCTGGCGAATCGAAGCGTGCGTCTGCTGCCGATCCCAGGGGCAGCCTTCGCCGCTCCTCAGAATTTCCATAATCCGGAGCAGGTCGCCGATGTCATACGTTTCCTTGAATTTGAAATCCACAAAAGCCTCCATTATCTTACCCTAAGAGATGCCATTTTGCAAGTAGTTCTGCGATTTTTTCGCCTTTCGGCAGCATTTTTATATCATTTTTCGGTACGCCGCGGATGGCGAGCACCGTGGCGGTGTAAATTAGCACCGCCGCACAGATTGCGAGCACGGTTGCGGTACGGGATCCGAGCCCCTCCTGCGTCAGCAGCCAGACGCCCTTTGCGCTGAGCGCGCAGACAAGCCCCGCAAACAGCGGCTTCAAAAGGACGGACCAGAGATCCACATGGATACCCGCATGCCGGTTGATCAGGATGATGCTCAGGATCAGCAGCAGGCCATAGCAGCACAGGGAACCATAAGGCGCAGCTTTAATATTGATGGACGGAATGGCAATAAACGTAAAGTTAATGCCTAGCTTGACGGCGGCGCCGATCAAAAGCAGCACCAGCGGAATGCGTTCCTTTCCGATCGCCTGAAGCACGCTGTTGCAGGTGACGACAATCGAAACAAACATCACCGAGATGCCCATGACGGTCAGCATCGGGGCGGCAATCTCCACCTCCAGCGGAACCTTCGGATAGAGCAGGTCAAGGATCTGCTTTGAAAGGAAGGAGAGCCCAAGCCCTGCCGGGAACGCCATCAGCGCGGTGATGCGCAGCACGCTGTCGATGGACCGTTTGATCCGGTGGCGGTTGTGCGTCGTCCATGTCTCCGTCACGGTCGGCAGCGCGGAGATGCCGAAGGTGGTGGCAATGGCCGGAATCAAATTAAAAAGCTCCACCGGCATGCCGGTATAGACGCCATAAAGATAGTTCGGGATACCGTCGAGCGTCAGCTTCTCCGGAAGCAGGCCCTTATACATGGTAAGGATCGTATCCGAATCGAGGCGAATCGCGTACTCCAGTCGGTTCATCAGCGAAATCAGGTCGATCAGGTTGGTGAGGTTGGTCGCTAGGGAGGCAAAACAGACCGGCAGCGCGATCGCAATCAGGCACCGGAAAATGGTTTTGCTCTCCTGCGGCTCCACGGAGGCGAAAAGTTCCTCCTCGCTGATGCCGTCGCCCTTCCGGTTATAACGGATCATCAGGTAGATGGTTCCGGCGATCGTCGAGAGCATGACGCCCGCGATGGCCGCCGCAGCCGCATAGGGCGCGATCGCCGAAGCCGCGGTGGCCGCGTTCTCGGTGAGCCCGATTTTAATGCCGAAGATGGTGCCGGTCTTCTCATACTCGGCAGTGCCGATCTTCGTGACGACAAGCGTCAGCCCGAGGCCAAGGAGCAGCTTGAACACGGCCTCCACCATCTGGGAGACGGCGGTCGGATACATGTTGCGCAGGCCCTGATAATAACCGCGGTAGGCGCTCATCATGCAGATGAAAAAGACCGCCGGAGACAGGACCGCCACCGCCCAGACGGCGCCCGGATTGCCCACCACGGACGAGGTGAGGAATCCCGCGCCGAAAAGCATGACCAGGCTGCCCGCCGTTCCGGTGATGAGAAAACAGACCATCGAAACCTGAAAGATCTTTCTGACATCCCGAAAACGCCCCAGCGTCACGCATTCGGAGACCATCCGGGAGACGGCCACCGGGATGCCGGCGGTCGCGAGCGTATAAAGCGGGTTGAAGATCTGATAGGCCGTGTTGTAATAGCCCATGCCCTCGCCGCCGATGATGTTCATCAGCGGAATCTTGAAGAGCGCGCCGATGGCCTTGACAAAGATGGTCGCGAAACTCAGAATCAGGGCACCCTGGAGGAAATTCTGTTTCTTTAAGCTCAAACGCTGTCCCCCTTTAATATGCATAAAGGGCGGAATTCCGCATCCGCCCTCTGCAACGCCAAAATGGAGGCGTCAGATCTGGGAAAGGATCTTCGGCAGGCAGAGACTGATTTTGTCGCAGACCTTCGGGAAGTCGATCGTCTTGTATTTTCCGTCGCGGTAGAGGACGTCGCCATCCACCATGGTCAGGACGACGTCGGCACCCTGCGCGGAGAAGACAAGGGAATCGAGCTTATTGTAGGACGGAACCAGATGCGGCCGGTCGAGATCGACGACGGCGAGGTCCGCCTTGTATCCGATTTTGATGAGGCCGGTGTCCATACGGCCCTGGCTCCTTGCGCCGTCGACGGTCGCCATTTTAAGAATCTCCGCGGCGCTGATCTCGTCCGCATGGCCGGAACGGCCGCGGGCGATCATGGCCGCCATGTGCATCTCCTCAAACATGTTGAGGTTGTTGTTGCTCGCGGCGCCGTCGGTGCCGAGCGCCACGTTGACGCCGGCATCCAGCATTTTGCGCACCGGCGCAAAGCCGCTGCCGAGCTTCATGTTGCTCGAGGGATTATGCGTCGCGGTCACATGGTTCTCCGCAAGGATCCGGATGTCGTCGTCCTCCGCCCAGACGCAGTGCGCCACGTTGGTCGGATTCTCAAACAGGCCGCAGTCGAGGAGGAGCTTCGCCGGCGTTATGCCGCCGTTGCGCTGCTTGCATTCCTCATGCTCCTTCTGCGTCTCGGACATATGCGCATGAACCCGCAGGCCGTTTTCCTTCGCGAAGGCGGCGGTCTCGCGGATCAGCGCCTCGGTGGCGGTGTACTCGGCGTGGATGCCGAATTCCATCATGAAACGGCCCTTGCTGTGGCCCCACTGCTGGATCTCCGACCAGACGGCCGGAAAATAGGAGAGATCCTTGAGATGGGTGCCGTCGGTGCTGACCGGCGGATTGCTGAAGTTGCACTTCATGCCCACATCCTGCACGGCCTTTGCTTCCACCGAGCCGAAGAAATACATGTCGGTAAAGGAGGTGGTGCCGCAGGCGAGCATCTCGGACATGGCGAGCAGATTTGCCCAGTAGATCGCGTCCTCGTTCCAGTGCGCCTCAAAGGGAAAAATCTTCTCTTCCAGCCATCTCTGAAGCGGAAGCCCTTCGCCGTAGCCGCGCATCAGCGTCATCGCGGCGTGCGTATGGTTATTGACAAGCCCCGGGATCAGGATTTTGCCGCTGCCGTCGTAGACTTCGCCGCAGCTCCAGTTTGCGGGCCTGTTTTGGGAAATACAGTCGATCACGCCGTTTTTGACGCCGATCCAGGCGTTATCCACAACGTTGAAGTTCTCATCCACATAGGAGATGTTCTTAAACAGCATTTTTCTTCCGTCCTTTCCGGTCAGGGGTCGTTCATTTATTCTGAAAAATACGGTGCCTCCGGCGGAAACACCGCCAAAATACGGGATTTTAGCAAAAAAGCGAGCCCGGCAGATGCTTCTTTCGGCACGGGCCGGGCGTAAATTATCCGATCTCGGAGAGCGTCTGCACCGCGATGTGCAGGAATTTGCGGAAGTTGTCGGCGATGGCGGCGCCGGTCTCGTCGACTTCCTCGCCGGAGAGCGGCTTTCCCGCGACGACGCCCGCCGCCATATTGGTGACGACGGAGACGCCGAGCAGCTTGAGCCCGCAGGCGGCGGCCATGATGGCTTCCGGCGCGGTGCTCATACCGACGAGGTCCGCTCCGAGCACGCGCAGGGCACGGATCTCGGCCGGAGTCTCGAACTGCGGGCCCGGCATGAAGGCATAGACGCCCTCCGCCAGATCCTCGCCGGCGGTTTTCTGCCAGACGGTCTTAACCGCCTCGCGGAGCTTCGCGGTATATGTATCGGTCATATCAAAGAAATGCTCGCCGCCGAAATCCTCCGCTTTTTCTCCGCGCAGAGGGCTCTCGTCGAAGAACTTGATCTGGTCGCGGATCAGGACGAATTCGCCGGGATGATAGTCGGTGTTGACGCCGCCGGCCGCGTTGGTGACGATGAGCTTCTCGATTCCCATTGCCTTGAGCACGGCGACCGGATAGGCGCAGTCGGCGATGCTGTTGCCTTCATAATAATGGAGACGGCCGGACATGGCCGCGACCGGGACTCCCTCCATCGTGCCGATATAGAGCGCGCCCTCATGGCCGGGAGCGGAGGAGGCGTTCCAGCGCGGAATGGATTTATACGGGATCTTCGTCACATTCTCGAGATCCGCGGTGACCGGATGCAGGCCGGAACCGAGGATCAGGCCGATTTTCGGACGGAGGCCGGTCTGATTGAGAAGATACGTGGCGGAACCCTTGATCTGGTTGTACGTCAATTTCGTTCATCCTTTCTATAAGAAAGCCTCCGGCATCCTCCGGATAAGGCTCTCCATCCCGCCGTCCGGCGTGTTATTTTTTCTTTTTGGAAGCGGATTTTTTCTCCGCCTCAGGGATTTGTTCCGCTGCGGCCGCTTCCGGGATCGCTTCCGGAGCCTCTTCCGGGAGATTCTCTTCCGGAGAGGTCTGCGCCGCTTCTTCGGCCACTTCCGCTTTTGCGCTCTTTTCGGCGCAGGCAGTCAGCTTCGCGGCTTTTTCGCTGAGCTTCACGGCTTCCTTCTCAAGAAGGGCCTTTTCCTTCTCAACATACTGGCCGGCGGTCTCCAGCGTTTCGGTCAGCGTCTCTTTTACCCCGAGCGCGGCCTCTTTGATATCCTCGGCCGTTTTATCGACCGCGGCGGTCACAGGCTCTTCCACGGGCTTCATCTCGGCGCCGCAGTGGCTGCAATAGGCGGCGGCGGTCTCGTTCTGCGCGCCGCACGCGGGGCACTGGGCACGGTTGCGGAGCTTACGGACCCGACCGGCAATCTCGCTCAGATGGTCGTACTCGCGGTCGATCTCTTTTTCAAAAATTTCGATCACGTCGCCGTTGTCCTCGTGGGAGCGATACTCCGCATAGACCAGCTCGCCGATGCTCTCATAGTTCTTTTTGATATCGCTTCTGACCTGGATTTTTTCCATGCGGAGACGGGAAAGCTCAATCGTTTCCCTGGTTTTTTTCTCAACTTCCTCCGCAACGATCCGCAGATCGCCCAGGATGCTGTCGAAATTCGCCATAGTGCTGCCCCTTTCATACGAGATTTCTACATCTGATTATTATATACCCGCCGCTCCAGCTTTTCAACAGAAAAACCGCTTTTTTATCCGATAAATTCCCTCAAAAGGGAATCCTCGGGAACAAATTTCTCCGGAAGAGGATAAAAATAGGAGAGCTTTTTCCGCAGCTCCCCGGCTTCGGTGGCAAACGGCGAATCCGACGGAATCCGCTCCAGCATCGGGAACAGGCGCTCCCCGTAAACCGCCGGCTCATAATCCAGCGCGGAATCGAGGAAAAAATCCGCCGTCTTGGCGTAGGGCTCAATATAAATGTCGGAGCTGTTCAGGATATGCGGCCACTGGGCGAAGGTTTTTTCCGCGGACCAGCCGCGGAATTGCTCGTCGCGAAGCATCCGGCGCACGAGGCGCAGCTCCTCCGGCAGAAGCAGCGGCTTTCCATCCACGCAGAATTTGACGTTCGTGCCCGCGAAGACGCGGAAGACGCCGCCCTTGGGCAGCCCTTTCGTCAGAAGCGGATTCAGCGCATGGGTCCCTTCGATGATGACGAGACTGCCGCCCGAAGCGGAGATATGCCTCACCTCCGCACCGCGCCGCTGGGCGGAAAAATCGAAGACCGGGAAATCCGCCTCGCCTTTTTCCAGCAGATCGGCGATGCAGCGCTCCGCAAGCCCGGTGTCGACAACGTCGATATGATCCATGTCGTAGGTGCCGTCCGGGTTTTTGGGCAGGCTGCCCGCTCCAAGAAAGAAATCATCCACAGAGACGATGGCCGCCTCTTTTCCGCAGACGCCGAGCTCCGCGCGGAGTTTGACGGCCGCGGTGGTTTTTCCCGAGGCGGAGGGCCCGGAGAGCAGCACCACGCGCACCGGTTTTTTTTCGGAAAGAATCCGGTCGGCAAGATCGCTAACCTGAAGCCGAAAACGGCTTTCGGATAAATTGACAAACTGCTCCGGCTCGCGCCCGAGGTGCGTATTCACCCTTGCGGCGTCAAGTTCCCGGATGGATCGGCCATGTTTCATAAAATTCTCGGATCTGCTCCTTTCGGGAATTCAGTTGATCAAAACGGCTGATATATTCGTATGGGTATTTGTAGTTGAATATGCGCTCGATCCGTGTTCCTCCGGGCGCCCGGAGTTTCGTCACTCCGCCCGCGCCGGCGGCAAGGATGCTGTGCGTCTCATCCATAATAAAAATATTATAAAGGCATTCCCTGCCCGCAAGGCAGTAGCCGGTGTTTTCGAGGTTGTCGACGGTGCCCTTCTGGCGGTAGAGATAATACGGGAAATAGCCTTCCTCGCCGAAGCGGCGCTGGGCAAACTCCACCATGGCGTCCGCCGTGCCCGCAAGGATGCCCTCCGGGTCCGTGCCGAAGCCCGCCGCCCGCTTGACGGTCAGCGTATGCAGCGTGACGTTCTCCGGGTGAAGCTCCATAATTCCTTCGATCGTGCGGGAAAATTTCTCCATGTTGTCCTTCGGCAGGCCGGCGATCAGATCGGTGTTGATATTGTCGAAGCCGAAGCTGCGGGCCAGCCGGAAAGCCTCCAGAAACTGCGCAGCGGTATGTTTCCGGCCGATGGCCTCCATCACCTCGTCGTCGAGCGTCTGCGGATTGACGCTGATGCGGCCCACATGGTGGTTTTTCATGGCCTCGAGCTTCTCCGGCGTGATCGTATCCGGGCGGCCGGCTTCGACGGTCAATTCCCGTACGGTGCTCATGTTGAACGAGGATTCCACCGTGCCGAGCACGGCATCGAGCTGCTCCGCCGAGAGCACGCTCGGGGTGCCGCCGCCCATGTAGACCGTCTCGAGCCGGAGCCCCAGTTCCTCGATCAGCTCCGCGATGCCGGAAAGCTCTTTGCAGAGCAGCTCCACATAGGGCGGAATCAGCTTTGCGGCCTTTTCGATGCTGTGGCTGATAAAAGAGCAGTAGGAGCAACGGGTCGGGCAGAACGGGATCGAAATATAGAGGCTCACCGATTCCGGCCGGGAGCTTTGGCGGATCTCCCGCTCATGGAGCATCGTCTTGATCATCAGCGCGATCTTCTCGTCGGAGATCAGCCGGTCGGTGCTCAGAATGCGGTGGATCTCCTCCGGCGTTTTGCCCTCGTCGGCGAGCTCCATCGCGAGCTTGACCGGACGGATGCCGGTGAGCACGCCCCATTTCGGCCGGATGCCGGTAAGCGTGCTCATCACGAAATAGACGGTCCGCGCCATCGAGCGCTCGGCGTCGGCTCCGGCTTCGGCGGTCTGTTCCGCGGTTTTTCCCTTGTAATTTGCCCGGACGGAGATCTTGTCTCCAGTGAGACCCGTATAAAGAAAATCCCCCGCAGGGGCCTGCGCGGTTTCGAGGATCTTCAGTTCCTCGCCCCGCAGGAACATCCGGCAGAGGGCTTCCATTTCATAATGATAAGGGTGGTTGTCGATGATAAGATTCATAATACCTCTTTGCCCATGGCGGATTTCAGGTAGACGTTCTGGAAGCGTTCGATGGCGAGCGTGCTGCCCGGGCCATGTCCCGGCAGGACTTCATAATCGCCCTCCAGATTGCCCAGCCGCGCGAGCGAGCGCCTCATATCGGACTGGGAGCCGCCGTAGAGATCCGTTCTGCCGCACATGCCGGCAAACAGCGTATCCCCGGTGAAGAGGTTTTTGCCCAGCAGAATCGTGCAGGAACCCTTGGTGTGGCCGGGCGTCGCAATGAAGACGAAGGCAAGTTCGTCGAGTTTCAGCACTTTGCCGTCGGAGACGAGAAGATCCGGCTTGATGTGGTATCTCTCCCCGAATTTTCCCTGTACGCGGTTGACGACGAGGGAAGGATCGAGAAGGATATCCTCATCCTCCTTCATCACAACGACCTTCGCCTCCGGGAAGCGTTTCAGCACGTCCTTTACCGCGCCGGTGTGGTCAAAATGGCCGTGAGTCAGAAAAATATAGGTCACCTTGACGCCCATATTGGTGAGCCGGTCGGTCAGACGGCCGCCCTCGTCGCCGGGGTCAATGACGACGGCATTTTTCCGCTCCGTCTCCACGACGTAGCAGTTGGTGCGCATGATGCCGACGGTGATTTCCGTAATAGTCATAAAGGAATCGCCTCCTGAAACCAGATTATATCACTTGAGATCGGCCGTGTCGAGGGAAATTGTGACCGGCCCGTCGTTTTGGAGGCGGACCTGCATGTCGCCGCCAAAGACGCCGCTCCGGACCTCGCCGATCCCATAATACTGCAGTTTTTTAATAAAATATTCGTAGAGCTTGTTTGCCTGCTGCGGAAGCATGGCGTCAAAAAAAGAGGGCCTTCTTCCATGGGAGCAGTCGGCGCAGAGGGTGAAGTTCGACACCACCAGCGCCGAGCCTCCGGTTTCGAGAATGGAACGATTCATCTTTCCGTTTTCGTCCTCGAAGATGCGGAGTTCCGCGGTCTTTTTTGCCAGAAGGTCGGCCTCCTGCTCCGTATCACCCTTTGCGACGCCGAGCAGGATCAAAAATCCCTCTCCGATTTGTGAGACGAGTTCACCTCCGCACTCAACGGAGGCCTCCTTGCATCTCTGCAAAAGCGCAATCACAGGGTTCTCTCCTTTCGGGTTGCGGTCATACTCTCTGAACCGTCTCCACGCCGCGGATGCGGCGCAGGGTATCCAGAATGACCTTGAGCTGATCGACGCCGCCGGTCTCGGTCGTCATGCGAACCTCCGCCATGCCGCCCGAAGTCTCCTTCGCGCTTAGCGCATGAACCGGCACATGGAGGTTGGTCAGCGCGATGCTGACATCCGCGACCAGACCGAGCCGGTTCTGGCAGACCATGACAATATCGGACTGATAGGTTTCTTTGACATCGTTCGACCAAGAGGCATGCACCCAGCGGCCCTTTTGGTCCTTGGATTCCATGCCGGTCACGGCGGTGCGGCAGCTGGCTTTATGAATTGAAACGCCGGTGCCCCGGGTGACGTACCCGACGATATCGTCGCCGGGCAGCGGATTGCAGCAGCGGGCAAATTTGACGAGGCAGCCTTCCAGTCCCTCGACGATGACGCCGCTGCTGTTCTTCGTCTTCCGCTTGGGCGGCTCTGGAAGCGGCGGTGCCACATCCGGCACCGTGCGGTAGCGGCGGATGAATTCGTCCTTCGCCCACGGCAGAAGTTTGGACAGGTTGATGCCGCCGTAACCGACGGAAGCATAAAAATCCTCCGCCGAATTGCAGTGCTGGCGCCTTGCGACATCCTCGATAAATTCGCCGTACTGCGGCTCGTCGAGAATGATGAGGTTGCGGCGGAATTCCTTCCAGACCGCTTCTTTCCCCTCGACGATGTTCTCGTCGCGCCGTTCTTTTTTAAACCAGGTGCGGATTTTGCTCCTCGCTCCGGCGGTCTTCGCCATGTTGATCCAGTCGCGGCTCGGGCCGTGGCCGGGGGCGTTCGTTGTGATGATCTCCACGATCATACCGGTCTTGACCTCGGAATCCAGCGAGACGATGCGGCCGTTGATCTTGGCACCGGTCATGCGGTTGCCGACGGCCGTGTGAATGGCGTAGGCGAAGTCGATGACCGTCGAGCCGGCCGGGAGCTGAATGACGTCGCCGCCCGGCGTGAAGACGAAGACCTCATCCGGCGCGATGTCGCTCTTGATGGATTCCACGAGCTCTGAGGCGTCGTCGGATTCCTGCTGCTGCTCCAGAAGCTGGCGCACCCACGAAAGGCGCTCCTCCATGTTATCCTTGCCGGTGATGCCGGCCTTGTATTTCCAGTGCGCCGCGATGCCGTATTCGGCGGTGTGGTGCATATCCCAGGTACGGATCTGGATCTCGAAGGGGATGCCCTCCTTGTCGATGCAGGTCGTGTGCAGGGACTGGTACATGTTCTGTTTCGGTGTGGAGATATAATCCTTGAAGCGGTCCGGGATGGGATTAAACATATCGTGGACGATGCCGAGGACATTGTAGCACTCGTAGACGGATTCCACGATGACGCGAACCGCATAAATATCGAAAATTTCCTCCATCGAGCGGCCCTGAATATAGACCTTGCGGTAGATGCCGTAGATGGATTTGATACGGCCCTCGACGTAGGCCGGCTGGTTTTCTTTTTTCAGACGCTCGCCGATTCGCTCCTTGAGGCTGTCGAGGAAGCGGATGCGGTCCTCCTTCTCAAGCTCCATGCGGTGCTCGATGTCGTTGTAGCCCACCGGATCCAGCACGCGGATACAGCGGTCCTCCAGTTCCTCCATCAGCGGACGGATGCCGAGGCGGTGTGCAAGCGGCGCATAGATCTCCATGGTTTCGTGCGCCTTGCTGCGCTGCTTCTCCGGCGGCATGAAATCGATCGTGCGCATGTTATGCAGGCGGTCCGCCAATTTGACGATGATAACGCGCACATCCTGCACCATCGCAAGCAGCATCTTGCGGACGTTCTCCGCCTGCTGCTCCTCGCGCGAGACATAGGCGATCTGGCCGAGTTTGGTCACGCCGTCGACCATCAGGGCGACTTCGGGGCCGAACTCCTTGCGGATCTTCTCAATCGGGATATCCGTATCCTCCACGACGTCGTGCAGCAGTGCCGTGACGACGGTATCCGTATCCATGCCGAGCTTCACGGTGATGATCGCGGTCTCGACGGGATGGATGATATAGGGTTCGCCGGAGGCACGCATCTGTCCGGCATGGGCGCTCTCGGCAAGGTTATATGCGCGCTCGATCTTATCCATATCGAGCGGCTTGCCGTTTTCCTGTATGGCTTCCATCAGCTTTTGCAGATACTCACTCATGCCGTCACCTCCTCCTTCTCTCCGCTCCTCAAATATTGCCCTTGCGCAGTCTCCCGAGAAGCTGGGAGTGCTCGATATCCACCTTTTCCGAAGGTGTTTTCAAAGTGACGCGGATGCGGCGGCCATCATAGGAACTGGCAACGAGGCCAAGCTCCTCCATCACGTCGATGCAGAGCCGCATCTTGCAGGAACTCATCGTGGTATCCCGGTTGGCGCCGGTGATCCTGCCGAAGAGGATATCCGGTTCTCCCTGAAAGCCGCCGTCTTCCCGGATAAACCGGTAGACCAGCGCGAAATCCGGGCGGGCGGGAATCTCCTCCTCCGGAACCGGCTCGCCGCGGCGGAAGCCGTCGTAGGCAAGGTTGCCGCCGAACAGCCGCTCCTGACAGAGGGAGGAGGGCCGCACATCCCGGATCTTCACCGAGACGCGCGCCTCTCCGTTGTAATCTCCGACGTCGCAGGAGGCGGCGATATCCACAGTCTCCCCGACCTTGTACGGAAAATCCTCCTGCGAGACGCCGAACCAGACCGCATAGAACGTGAGGCCGGCCTTTTTGAGGCGCAGGCGGATGTGTTTTCCGTTGCCGATGGCATAGATGCCGTCGATGATCACCTTGCGGAAGGCAAAGAGCGGCATCTCGTTTTTGCAGCCGAACGGCTCCAGCAGATGGAGCGCGGCGATCTTTTCCACCGTTACGTCCGCGGGATCGAGAATTTTATCGATCTTCAGCGTGAAGACCGGCATCATCGAAAAGTTTTTGGCCGCAAATTCGTTGATCTTGCGGCGGAAGGCGTCGATTTTTGAGGATTCGAGCGACATGCCCGCGGCAAAGGGATGTCCGCCGTACCGGGTCAGACAATCGGAGGCATAGGAGACCGCGTCGATCATGGAGAAGCCCTCCACGCTGCGGGCGGAACCTCTGGCCTCCTCCCCGTCGCGCGAAATGAGCACGCACGGTTTTCCGGTGCGCTCCACCACTTTTGAGCATACGATGCCGATGACGCCATGATGCCAGCCGCCGCCGTCGAGCACGATCACTCTGTCTTGGAAAAGCTCCGGCCGCTCGGTGAACATCTTCTCCACGTCGCCGGAGATCTGCTGTTCCAGCTGTTGGCGCCGGCTGTTCTGCTCGCAGAGAGTCGCCGCGAGTTCGGCGGCACGGTCCTCATCCTCGGTGGTCAGCAGCTCGATCACCTGATAGGCGCTGCCGAGCCTTGCCGCGGAGTTGAGCCTCGGCGCGATGCCGTAGGCGATATTCTCCGAAGTCATCAGTTTTCCCGATATGCCGGCGCTCTCGATCAGCGCCCGCAGACCGAGGTTGTCCGTCTCGCTGATGACGGAAAGCCCTTCCCGCACCAGCGCGCGGTTTTCGCCGGTCAGCGGCACGATATCCGCCACGGTGCCGATCGAGATCAGATCCGCATACTGGTCGATGATGCCCCAGCCGTCGTCGTTTTCCAGCGCACAGACGAGCTTAAAGGCCACACCGACGCCCGCGAGATCCCGGTATTCGCCCTCGCTGTCTTCCCTGTGCGGGTCGACGACGGCGACGGCATCCGGCAGAATTTCCCGTGGCTGATGGTGATCGGTGACGACGACATCGATGCCGAGATAGCTCGCGTAATCGATCTCGTTGATGGCGGAGATGCCGTTATCCACCGTGACAATGAGATCGGTCTCCTGAGAGGCGATGTAGTCGATGGCGCCCTTGTTGAGGCCATAGCCCTCGGATTCGCGGTCCGGGATATAATACCATGCGTTGCAGCCGATCGACTGTAAGTAATCGTAAAGCAAAACCGTGGCGGTCATGCCGTCGCAGTCGTAATCGCCGTAGATGCAGACGCGCTGGCCCTCGTCGACGGCGTCGTTGATCCGTTCCACGGCCTTTTTCATATCTTTATAGGAAAACGGGTCGGCAAAAGGGATCTCCTCGCTGAGAAATTCCTTCACTTTGGCCGGGGTATCCACGCCCCTTGCGACCAGAATCTCGCCAACCAGATCCGGAATGCCGAGTTCTTCGCAGATTCTTTTCGCCTTGCCCTCATTGGCAGGAAGGGATTTCCATTTTTTCATCCATATACCTCCGGCACCCAGTTCCATAAAAAATTAGTCAAATTAGATTATAACATCCGGTCATTTGTTTTTCAACTGGGACCACGCGGAAATGGGGAATTCATGCGTTGTTTTGTCCGAAAAGAGCACCCCCGCCCCGCCCGATTCCGCCGCACAGGCACAAAAAAGCCCCATGGCGGAGATCCATGAGGCTTTTTGCCGCGTTTTGCTCAGAAAAAAAGCGGAAGTCCGGTATCGGGGTTCTCTTCTTCCGTCTCCCCGGAGGAAGAGTTGCTCCCGGAAGGTGTCTCCGTCTTTGGGACGGACGAGGACGCCTTTTCCGCCGAGATGTAGTAGGAGCCGAGCAGATCGCCGGCCTCCAGCGGGAAGGCGAATGCGATGCCGTTGTCGGTCTCCTCGGGAGATGCGCTGCCGAGCGACGTCAGCGTCTTGCCGTTCCATGTGTAAAGATAGTACGTCCCATCGATATCCGCAGTACCGAGAGCTGCACTGTCAAGATACACATAGAGGGTGCCCTTTGAGGCGACGGCGGCCTTGCCGGAGAGGAAATTCAGCGCCTGTACGTCCTCGGTATCGAAGAGCTCCAGCGCATCCTCATCCGGATCCGTATCGAAGGAGATGTTGATCCCCTTCTGAGAGGAGCTGACCCGCTTGACAAAGAGGCACCATGTCTCCACGCTGTCGGAGAAGGAGATCATCTTGCCCGCCGCTTCGGCGAAGTTGTCCTCCGTGACGACGTCGATGCCGGGATCCAGCATCAGCACGTCCTCTTCGCCGGCGTATTCTTCAAACAGTCCCTCGACCGGCGCTTTGCGGGCGATGGTGACGGAGCAGGTGACCGGCTCCGTCTTCCAGATGGTGCTGCCTTCTGCGCGGATAAAGTTCCAACGGAAACGGACTTCATAGTCCTTCGTGCCGTAGTCGGGATTCGGCTCCACGGTGACGCGGATGCCTCTCTTTCCGGCGCCGTCGGTATAGGTCTTCTGTTCCACTTCCGCATAGGCGGATCCGAGCACAACTTCGAATCGAAGCTCGTTTGTTGTAAACGTCGTATCCGTCATGCCGGCCTCTTCGGAAAGCTCCGCGATCATCTCCGGGGTGATCAGATATTCCGCAGTTTCGTCAAAACCAATGCTGTCAAGCGCAAGGATGTCTTCGGCCTGGGCGGGCACGGATGCCGTCAGGAACAGTGCCAGCGCCATAACTGCCGCAAGAAGTTTTTTCATAGGTGTTTTTCCTCCGTTGTTCGCTTGATGTTTCGCGGCGGAAGCTCTCCGTTCCTCCCGTCGAAAATATGGTAGCATTTCCTTTTTTGGGCGGCAAGGCCTTACGATGCTGAATCGGCCTGCCCTTTCTGCCAAATAGCGGCAGGCGTTCCATGTTTCGGCAGGGCAGAAAAATGCTGCCGGAAGGATTTCCTCCTTCCGGCAGCATACCCATGTTTTGTATTTTTTCAGGCTGCGGATTCTTCCATGGATTCTTCCAGCGCAGATTCCGCTTCGCCGGAGACGGCGGATTCCTCCACTGCGGCCGACTCCGTCTGCGACTCCCCGGAGACCGACTCGGACGCGCCGCTGCCCAGGGCATTTTCCGCCGCGGAATTATAAGAGGCGGCATTGTAGTTTTCGAGAATCTCGCCATAGCGGGTCTCGTTGAGCTGCTGCTGCACCCCGGAGGTCTCGATCTCCGGCACCTCCTCCGCAGGCACTTCGCGGACCGCCGTGATGATGTAGCTGTCCCCATCCACCTTTTTTAAATCATAATACATATACTTCGACGGGACGGTCTCGTTCATATTGCCCTCCGTATCCATATTCCAGAGGGTGCTCTGCGTGACGTAGCCGACCAGAAGCGTGTAGGTATCCTCGGTCTTGGTGATCCGTACCACCTCCGGCGTATACTCCGCGGTCTGGCCCATGACCGGAACCAGATAGGTGCCGGTACTCTCGTCGTAAATATAGTAATATTCGTATCCCTCGGAGAAGGTCTGATGGGTAAGCTTGACCGCGTCGCCGTAGAGGCTCTTCGCCGCGACATTGAGGTCGGAGGCCGGCACCACCAGCATGCCGTCGTCGTTGTAAGAATACTTGGTGCGGTTTTCAAGAAGCGTCTTCCAGAGGGCGGTCTTGAGCAGGAACACGCTGTCGAGCTGGCTCGGATCGTCAAAGGCGGCCGGATCGAAGATCAGCAGCGGATAGACCTTCCAGGCGAACTTCTCTTTTTCTTTCGTGTTGTCGATGACCCGGGCGCCGAGGTTCAGGCCGCCGATAATCACGGCGATGAAGCCGATCACGGCAAGGATGATTACGACGAGCCCCACCGGAGCCGCCCAGCGGTGTTTGCGGCGGTTCCAGAGCAGGTTCTGCGTCATTTTGATGATTTCGTGTCCCTTCGGTTTCGCGGCCGGGGAAACAACCGGCGTCTCCGGTTTTTCTGCCTCTTCTTCGGGAGGTTCTTCTGCAGCCGGTTCTTCCTCGATGGGCACTTCTTCCGTCGATTCTTCAGCGGAAGGTTCCTCCGCAGCCGGTTCTTTGGCGGAAGGTTCCTCCGGCGGCTGTTCCTCGGACTTCGCGGCCTGTGCGGAAAGAGTTTCGCCCGACGGACCGGGCTCTTCTTCTATAAACGGCTCATCCGGAAGGTTCTCCGCCTCGGGCACCTCGCATGCCGGCATGGTTTCGGGAATCGGGCCCTCCGGCTCCTCCTCCGATTCGGATTCCGCCTCGGCATCCGGCTCCTGGCTCTCCGCTGTGGCGCCGCTTTGTTCTACTGCGGCCAGGCCCTCAATGACAAAACCCGGGTCGTCCTCCGAAGCGGTTTCAACCAGCAGATCCGGCTCGGAACCGGCGCGGTGTCTCTGTTTTTTTCCGGGAACCGAAGCGTGGTCCTCGGCGAAATATTCGGCAAAGGAATCTTCAAGCTCAGCCTCCGGGAATTTTTCCTCGGGGCGGCTCCATCCTTTTAAATCTTCAGCCATAAAACAAATTTCCTTTCATCAGGGTTCAGAAAATCGCTTGCATATACCGGTATTGTAGCAAAAATCACGCGCCCGCACAAGCAAAACGCAGAAGATTTACAAGAATTTCAAAAACGGATGCAAAGAAGCGGGCCGCATGATATAATCGTAACAGAAAAAAGGAGGCGATCCTATGACGAAAGGCCGCGCCGGCGGGCGCATCTGGTTTCTCGACGAATTCCGCGGTGTTGCGCTGCTGGGGATGATCGTTTACCATACGCTCTATGACCTTTTTGTGATCTTCGGCGTCGGTCCGTCGCCGTTCACACCTCCGTTTTCCTGGCTTCAGCAGTTCGTCTGCTGGTCGTTCATCCTGATCTCCGGCATCTCCTGCCGGCTTGCACACAGCAACTTCAAGCGCGGGCTCGTGGTGCTGGGCGCCGGCATGCTGATGACCTTCGGCACCATGCTCTTCATGCCGGATCAGCTGATCAAATTTGGCGTACTGCATTTTCTAGGCGCCTCCATGCTGCTTTATCCGCTGCTGCGTAAGGGCGTCGAAGCCCTGCACCCCGTGATCGGCATGGCGCTGTTCTTCGGGATTTTCCTCTGCTTGCGCGGGATCGACAGCGGAACCATCCTCTTTGGAAAAATCGCGCTCCCGGAAGTGCTTTATCGAAATGACATAACCGCCCTTCTCGGCTTCCCGCCGAAGGGCTACTTCTCGGCGGATTACTTTCCGCTGCTGCCGTGGGGATTTCTCTTCCTGACGGGCGCCGCCGCCGGAAAATATTTTAAGGAGCGGAATCTGCCGGCCTTTATGATGCAAAAGCACTCCGGCTTTCTCTGCACCGCCGGCAGCAACACGCTGCTGATTTATCTGCTGCACCAGCCGATCATCTACGGCATCCTGTACGGCATTTTTCGGTGCCTCGAGGAGGCGGGCCTGCGTTGAAAGAGGAGTGCTGCTGCTTTACCGGCCCGCGCCCGGCGAGACTGCCTGACGGCGGGGCGGAGACCTCAACGGGCATTCTTGCGCTGAAAGAGGCGGTCGGTACCGCCGTCGAACAGGCCGCCGGCGACGGCTACCGGTATTTTTATACCGGCATGGCCGAGGGCTTCGACCTCTTCGCCGCCGAGGAAGTTCTGAAACGGCGGGAAACGCTTGGCATTTTTCTGATCGCCGCGGTGCCGTATGTGGGGTTTGAATCCTCCTCCGGCTCCGCCGAAAGAAAGCAGAGGATCCTCGAACAGGCGGATATGGTCGTCTATGTATCGAAGACATACAGTGAGGCCTGTTTCCGTCGCCGCAACATTTATATGGTGGAGCATTCCCGGCGCATCATCGGCTGGTACAACGGCCTCTCCGGCGGCACGGCGCACTGCTGGCGGCGCGCGCTGGCGGAAGGGCTTGAAATGGTAAATCTGTATCCCGAACCCGAAGGAGAGACGGTATGAAGAGACGCAACCTGCGAACCCTTGTTACCATTATTATTGCGCTTTTTATTCTGATTTCAGCCGTGATCGACAACCGCATCCCGGGGCTGCATCTTTTTGACCCGGCCGCAAGGACGAAGGGCGACGTGAGCCTGTCCGCTTCCGGCGAAGGCGCGGCGGAGGTGCATTTTCTCGATACCGGCCAGTCGGACTGCATCCTGATCCTGACGGAGGAGAGCACCGTGCTGATCGATGCCGGCACCTCGGACCAAAGCGGCGTCATCACGGACTATCTGGATGCGCAGGGCGTGGAGACGATCGACCTGCTGATCGCCACCCATCCGCATGCGGATCATATCGGGGCCATGACGGATGTCCTTCAGGATTTTGAAGTAAAAGAGTTTCTGATGCCGGATATTCCGGACGAATTCCAACCCACCACCCGGCTCTGGGAGAAGCTGCTTATCGCGGTGGATGAGGAGGGCTGCACCGTTACAACCGCCGCACCCGGCCGGGAATATCCGCTCAGCGGCGGCTGCGTGCTCACCGTGCTCGGCCCTGTGGGACATTATGGCGACGACTACAATAACTGGTCCGTGGTGACGCGCCTCGTCTGCGGCGAAACCAGCTTTTTGTTTATGGGAGACGCCGAAAAGGATGCGGAAAACGATATTATGAGCACCGGCGTGGAGCTGGATTCCGACGTGCTCAAGGTGGGACACCACGGCAGCTCAACCTCCAGCGGCAAAGACTTTGTGGCGGCGGTCTCGCCGGACGACGCGGTCATCCTCTGCGGCGCCGGGAACGACTACGGCCACCCGCATCCGGAGACGACGGAACTTCTGGAAGGCATGGGCGTGCAGATCTACCGCACGGACCTCGACGGCACGGTGGTCATGAAAACGGACGGCGGGACGATTGCGGTTTCCACGGAAAAATAGTCGGAACAAAAAGAAAGGATGCGGATGATGGAGCTTTGGATTCTTGATCGGTTTGAAGAAGGCCGCGCCATTCTGGAGGGCGACGAGACCACCGTCTCCGTCCCGAAAGAGGCGCTGCCGGAGGACGCACGAGCCGGGGACTGTTTTCGTTTGGCGGACGGCGGCGGCTATGTTTTTGATGCGGAGGCGACCTCCGCGCGGCGGGAACGGATCGTCGCGCTGAAACACAAACTCTGCGGCAAATAAAAAGATCCCCGGGATGCCCTTTTGGGAACCCCGAGTATCTTTCTTTTTCCGGCTTATTTTGCGGCTTTTTTGGCCTCGCGTTCCTTGAGCCAGGTCTCCGCGGGCGTGAAGCCGAATTCGGCGGCCAGCAGAATCCAGTTCTCCGCCAGCTCCTCATCCTGCCCGAAATGGCCGCCGCGCTCGTAATCGAGCCCAAGGCGGTACATGGCCGCCGGCTTGCCCATGTGGGCGGCTTTGACAAGCTTCCTCAGCTTTTTGGGTTTTGACATCCCCGTTTTCCCCTTTCCCGGATGGTTGTTTCCGGACCTTTTGTTTTATTTTATCATTCTGCCACCCGGTTTGCAAGCCGGCGGCAGAGTTCCCCTTTTCCGGCGGAAAGAATTCCCGGAAAGAGGTGGCATAATCGGTAAAAAAAGAGCGTAAAGATTTGCGGTTTTATAGGTAAAGCGCTTGTTTTTGCCGGTGAACGGTGCTATAATGCTCGAGGATTTTGGTTTATTCTTTTTTTCTCGCGTTTTTTCGCGGAAAAAAGCCTGTATTCGGGGCCGGGAACCCCATCACAATAATTTTTACAAAGGAGTGTCTATCATGGAAGAAATTGATCGTACGTTTGCCGTCCACATGGGAAATAAAGCGAAACGTCAGCCGCAGGTCCTTCATCCCGAAATGACCGAAGAGGAGGCCCTTGCCACCGCGCAGGCCGATTCCGCCGCTGTTGACTGCTGCTATCTCAGCGTGTATCATGAGGGCGAGCCGGTTAAGGTTTTCCTGAAAGGCGAAGAACTCTGATTTTTTAGAGCTCCGTATACCGAGAATCGGCGGGCAGGGATCTCTTTGCGGATGCGGAGAATCCCACCCGCTTTTTCTATGGTCGGGCAGCCGTATATTTTTGATTCGGAGGAAGCTATGGAACAGATCGACAGTGAAAAATTCTATCTGGATTCCGTCTGCGGGAATCCGGTCTTTCAAAACCGGCGGGAGGATGCTCTCCCCCAGACGGTCGTCTTTTCCGCCATGCGCGGACATTTGGAAAAGGGCGGTAAGGTGCTCGTGCTCGGTTACGACGGCGCCCGCTGCGACATGTTTGGCTCTCTTTCGCCGGAGGGCGGGACGGCCTCCCTTCTCGATGCGGGCGGCGCGAACTGGCCGGCTCCGAATCCGCAGATCACCTATACCGGACCCGGATGGGCGGCCATGCTCACCGGCATGTGGAGCGCAGAAAACGGCGTCTCCACAAATTATGTATCCATGAAGCCGGAGGTCCGTACGCTGTTTTCCTTGGCGATTGAGCAGGGCCTCGCCCGCTCCGCCTGTTTCCTTGTGAGCTGGGTTGGGCATTTTACCGCGGAGAACGCCACCTATCTGCCCGAAAAAGCCTATTGCGAGGCCCGTGGTCTCCCGGTGGAATTTCAGAAAGTGGCAGATGACGCGGAGCTGCATGCCGGCGTTTTGCGGCGGCTTCGCTCGGCGGACTGCCCGGATCTGATCTTTGCGATCTATGAAGCCTGTGACGACACCGGCCACGCGACCGGTTATGGGCAGATGCACCCCGAATACCGCGCCGCCTTCGACCGCGTCGACCGGATGACCGGCGAGGCCTTCCGGGAAGTACAGCGTCGGGAACGGGAGCTCGGCGAGGACTGGCTCGTCCTGCTGACCAGCGACCACGGCGGCTACGGATTTGAGCACAACGGCCCCTCCGTACAGGAGCGGACGACCTTCCTCGCGGCAAGCAAAGGAATGGAGTTCTGAAAAAGAGCATTCAAAAACGGGAAGTCCATATGGGCCTCCCGTTTATTTGTTTATAAATCTCTCTTGTTCGGCCCGGGAGCCGCCGGCCCTGGAAAAGAGACGGACGGCGGCAAAGCAACAAGCAGCCCGCCGGTTTTTGATCGGCGGGCTCTCTTTGAAATAAATTATGGGGGCTTCTGCTTCCCGTTTCTCGGATACGGCCGCAAGCGTTTTACCGCTTGTAGGGCGTGACGACCCACTTGATGCAGCCATCCTTTTTGTTGCCGCAGAAGTCGTAGCCCTTCACAATATCGTTGAGCGGGGCCCGATGCGTAATCAGCGGCTTCACATCGATTCTTCCGGCCGCGATGAGGTCGATCAGGGAGGAGATGTGGTTGGCGTCCACCAGCCCCATCGTGATGCTGATATTTTTGGTCCAAAGCTCGTTCATGGCAAGCTCAAACGGTTTCTCGAACACGCCGGTGACGCAGATTCCACCCCCCGGCCGGACATTATCCAGCGCCATCTGGAAGGTGGGCGCCACGCCGACGGCCTCGATGCAGCGGTCGGCACCGCGGTCATGCGTGAGTTTTTTGACCTCTTCCGCGAGGTCGCAGGTCTTCGGATTCAAGCCGACGTCGGCATAGCCGTTTTTCAGGGCGAAATCCAGCCGTTCCTGAGTGATGTCGACGGCGATCACCCTCGAGGGCCCCCAAAGTTTCGCGCAGGCCATCGAGCAGATGCCCACGGCGCCGCAGCCCGAAACCAGCACGGTCTCCCCGGGCTGAATTCCGGCTTTTTCGGCGCCGAAATAACCGGTGGAAAGAATGTCGCCCACAAAGAGGACATCCTCGTCGGAGAGCCCTTCCGGAATGATATGGCAGGCCAGATTCGCATGCGGAACGCGGACATACTCGGCCTGACAGCCGTCGATGGTATCCCCGAGCAGCCAGCCGCCCGTTGTGCAGTGGGAATAGATGCCCTGCCGGCAGTAGAAGCACTCCCCGCACTGGGTGATGCAGGAGACCGCGCACCGGTCGCCGACTTTCACGTTGCGCACCGTGGGGCCGGCCTCCACCACTTCGCCGCAGAACTCATGGCCGAGAACCCGCGGGCCCTTGATGTCCGGCATACCGCCGTGCCAAATATGAATATCCGTGCCGCAGATCGTGGTGGTGGTCACTCGGATGATCACATCGTCGTTCTCAAGAATCTGCGGGATCGGAACCTCGTCGAGGCTGATGTTCTCCGGCCCATGATAGACCAGGGCCTTCATCTTCCCCGTCGGCCCGGCACCTTTGCCCAGCTTTTTGGCCAGATAGGTTTCGACGCACGTCTTTATCTCATGTTGGAGCTCTCTGCGCTGGCATTCATTCAGCAGTTCCCCGCTGTATTCGTCCATCTTTCGTTGCCGCCTCCCCGCTGTCTGCCCGGACTGAAGTCCTTTCCCATCCGCGGCCCGCCTCTCTTGCTATGGAATCCGCGAAGCCTCCGACAGGAATCTCTTTTTAAGATCATACCATAATTTTGAAATCGGTTGCAAGCTTTTGGGTGCTTTTATTAGTATTATTTTTCAAAAACGCTCGCGGGTCGTTATATGCTCCCCGAATTCCCGGTTTATCCCGGCGTCTTTAAGCCCTTTTCAGCCTTTTTGTCGGAAAGCGAGGCTTCGATATACTTCTGTTCAAAAATATCGGCCGGTACGGGGCGCCCGAGCAGGTACCCCTGAATCTGATCGCAGCCAAGCTCCATCAGGATATCCAGCTGCTCCTGCCGCTCCACTCCCTCCGCGATCGCCTGCATGCCGGTAGCATGCGCCATATTGATGGCCGCCTGAATCACATTCACACGTTTGTCGTCTCCTTCGGAAATTTCATCCACCAGAGATTTGTCGATCTTGATTCTGTCGAAGGAATATTTGCCGAGACAGCTGAGCGCGGAGTAGCCTGTTCCGAAGTCGTCGATGGAAACGGAAATCCGGAGCTTTTCAAACGCCGCGAAAATATCCCGGATTTTGTCCTCATCGCTCAGCATCGTGCTCTCCGTGATCTCCACATCGATCCATTCCGGGGAGGCACCGGTCTCCGAAACAAGATTTCTGAGCAGATCGATAAATCCGGGATCCTCAAGCTGTTTCGGTGAGACGTTGAATCCTATTTTCTGCGAGAGCGCATGGTCTCTGTTCCATTTTGCCGCCTGAGAGATCGCCTCCTGCATCACCCATCTTCCGATTTGATGGATGGCGTCTCCCTGTTCGGCGATCGGGATAAACACATTCGGCGGAATATAGCCGTGCTCGGGGGTGTTCCAGCGGATCAGCGCTTCCGCCCCGACCAGTTTTTTCTGGGGGATGGCATACTGCGGCTGATAGAACAGCTCAAAATCTTTTTTCACGTCGGCGTTTTTTAACAGGAACTCGATCTCCAGAGATTTTCGGAAATCCTTGCTCATGACGGGATCGAAAATCACATATCCGTTATATCCTTGGGACTGCGCCCGGTCGGCGGCAAGATCCGCGTTTTGCAGCAGGGTTCTGGCGTCGCAGTTCTCCGCCCCGGCAATTGACGCGCCTATGCTGACGGTAATGCTGAACGGCGTCTCCTCGATTACGATCGGACGGCTGCAGAACTCCGTAATTTGATGACAGAGCTCCTCCACATCCTCCTTGGTATAATGGCCGTTTATCATGGCCGCGAACTCATCCCCGCCCAATCTGGCCAGCAGCACGCCGTAACGGTTCCATTGCGTCATCCTGTAAGCAAATTCGATCAGAATTTTATCTCCGATGTCGTGGCCAAACGTGTCGTTGATCATCTTGAATCGGTCGATATCGATCAACAATAGAGCCGTAAGATCTTCCGGCCTTCTGTTTTTCAGCGTTCGTTCAGGCGGTCAATAAAATAACGGCGGTTGAAAAGTGCCGTAAGAATATCCTGGTTCGTCAGGAAAGCAAGCTCGCTGACCTGTTGGGCGACGCGCTGCTCAAGCAATGCACTGTTCCGCTTCAGCAAAATCTCTTTTCCAATTGAAAATTGGATATACTTGCAGAATGCCCAGTAAAGAGAAATGGAGACGATCCAGACGAGGTACTCGCTGTATGTGGGCTTTACAGGAATAAGTCCCGAGGCGGAAAAAAGAATGGTAAAAAGCGGATATATCAAGAGATAAAGCCATCTTCTTCGCCCACCGATATTGGTCACAACGTCGATTTCGGATATGGAACTGTTCCGGCATACTTTTTCCAGCGCGCCGAACGCAATCAGAGAAAGGGAGAAGAGATAAATGAAGTCAACGAAGTGATCGGGAGAATACTGTCCGCGAAAATCGAGGTAATAATAAACGATATCCGTATAAGTAAACAAAATGATTCCTGTCGACATGATCCACATGAAAGAAGGAATTTTTCCAGCTCGAACCGACAAAAACCACGAATAAAGATTGATCCCGATCATGACGTCGGTGAGAAGGCAAAATATGCTGGTGAAATCCATTTTTATGAAATCGGCCACCATTGAGAAATCTTTCTGGAAGAACAGCACCCAGAACGTTACGGCACTCAGAAAAATATTGACGACGACATCGACAACGGATTGCACCAGATCCCATTTCATAAATTGGTTGACAATCACGACCAGAAAAGCTACATACAGGAAGCCGTTCGTAAATGCATAAATAACCCATAAAACCGGAACGTCCGGCATTTCTCTGCCCAAAAAATGCATGACCGCCCAGATCCAGCGCATAAAAAAGCAGCGATACTCTGGTTTTGGAAGCATGCTCAGAATGCCGGTACGTGAAAAACAGAGCCTCCGCTCCCGCATAGGCGCTCAGCATACCGAAAATAACGCTCAGGTTTTCGTTTTTCAGGAACATCGAGGCAAGGTATCCACATAAAAGGAAAGCTAAAATCGCCGCCCTTTTTATGGTATAACTTTTTGAACAAGTCATAGCTCTTGCCTCCTTTCGGAAAACGATGCTTTCTATCCCGTCTGCTGTTTTTCTGCAAAAGCATGCACATTGTCTGCGATTTCAGCCGAATCCGATCGAAAAACGATAATTTTTGCCCCTTACCAAAATATATCAATATTGGTAAATTTTCAATAAGTTTCATATTTAAAAAGAAAAAATTCAGGAAAATTTGTCAAAAAACACCGTTTTTGAAATACCTCCGTACGGGGACGATCTTTCTATTTTTGACGCCCCCCCTCGTTTTTTCAGGAAACTCCGGCCGATATCGGGGAGAGCAAAATGTTCGCGTACCGCAAAAAAAGACGTACCGGAATGGGTTTCCTCATCTTCGGTGCGTCTTTTTTATGGTTTTAATATTCCGTAACGCCTTCATACACCAATCTCGTGTCTCCGGCGAGCGTCACGCCCTCATCCGTATAATTGACGATCAGGTCCCCGCCGCGGACTTTGACGGTAATATCCTCGCCCTTGCCGCAGAAGCCGTTCTCACAGGCGGCCACCACCGCCGCACAGGCGCCGGTGCCGCACGCCCAGGTCTCGCCGTTTCCGCGCTCATACACGCGCATCTTGATCGTGTTTTTGTTGACGACCCGGATGAATTCGGTATTGACCCGCTCCGGGAAGATGTCGGCATTCTCGAACAGCGGCCCCACGGTTTCGATATCGACCTCGTCCACCCGCGGCGCAAAGACCACGCAGTGCGGATTGCCCATCGAGACGCAGGTAATATTATAATACCTCCCGCCGATCTCTGCCGGATAATGGATAACCTTGTCGGTGTGAAGCGTGCAGGGGATATCCTCCGGGTTGAGGATAGCCCTGCCCATGTCGACGCTCACGAATGTCACTTTGTTGCCGGAGGTGTAAAGGGTCAGGCGCTTGACGCCGGAGGCCGTCTCCACCGTGACTTCCGTTCCGGCGACGAGGCCGTTGTCATACAGGTATTTGCCCACGGAACGGATACAGTTGCCGGCCATCTTGCCTTCGCTGCCGTCGCGGTTAAACATGCGCATCCGGATGTCGGCTTTCACCGAGCGCTCAAGCAGCACGATCCCGAATCCGCCGATCCCCGTGTGCCGGTTGCACAGGCTGATGCACAGCGATTCCGGACAGGTGATGGAATGATCGAAGTTTTCAATGAAAATATAGTCGTCTCCGGCGGCCTCCATCTTGGAAAAACGCAGCGTCTGCCGCTTTTCGCGCAAGTGGTTGATATCCACAAGCTCCGTATTTCGCTGGTTGTAGCGGCTGGCAAGGATATCAGCGAGCGCGTTCGCCGTATCGAGGGAGGTCAGGCACGGAATGGAGAGCTGAAGCGCCCTGCGGTGGAGCGCGATATAGTCGTCGACCGTGGAATCCATGAGCGCGCCGGTGTAGACGATGTAGTTGATCTTTCCGCTCTCGAGCAGGCGGAAGGTGTTGTCGCTCTCGCGGATGCTTTTTAAAGATTCCACGTCGATGCCGAGCTTGGAGATGGAATCCGCCGTCTCCTCCGTGGCGTAGATCCGGAATCCAAGGTCGTCCAGCTTCTTGGCCAGCGTCACGATCTCGAGCTGGTCGTGCGTATCCACGCTGATCAGGATACCCACCTCGCCGCCGCGCATCGCCGGTTTGAGCATAAGGCCGGCCGAGGTCAGCCCTTTAAAGAGCGCCTCGTTCACGGTCTTTCCGATGCCGAGCACCTCGCCGGTGGATTTCATCTCCGGTCCAAGATAGGAGTTGACGTCGGTCAGCTTCTCAAAGGAGAAGACAGGCACTTTAACGGCGAAATACGGCGGCGTCCTGTAAAGCCCCGTTCCGAAACCGAGGGCGGAGAGGCTTGCCCCGGTCATGACCCGGGAGGCGAGATCCACCATCGGCACGCCGGTCACTTTGCTGATATAAGGCACCGTCCGGGAGGCCCGCGGATTTACCTCGATCACATAGAGCTCGTTCTGATAGATTAAATACTGGATGTTGACGAGCCCTTTCGTGCCGAGCGAGAGCGCCAGCCTCGCGGAGCAGTCGACCACGGTCTTCATCATCCTGTCGTTGATGCTGTACGGCGGATAGACGGCGATGGAATCCCCGCTGTGGACGCCCGCGCGCTCGATATGCTCCATGACGCCCGGAATGAGCACGTCCTTGCCGTCGGAGATCACGTCCACCTCAATCTCCGTACCCATCATGTATTTGTCGACGAGCACCGGGTTTTCGATGCCGGCAGAGAGAATGCGCTCCATATACCGGCGCACGTCGTCCGCGTTGTGGACGATTTTCATGTTCTGGCCGCCGATCACGTAGGAAGGCCGCAGCAGCACCGGATAGCCGAGCTCTTCTGCGGCCGAGAGCGCCTCCTCCATCGTGAGGATGCCCATGCCTTTCGGCCGGCGGATATGCAGTTTTCCGAGAAGCTCGTCGAAACGCTCGCGGTCTTCAGCGATGTCGATGCCCTCCGCGGAGGTGCCGAGAATCGGAATGCCGCTTTGATCCAGAAATTTGGTGAGCTTGATCGCCGTCTGCCCGCCGAACGCGACCACGACGCCGACCGGCTTCTCTACCTTGACAACGTTCATGACGTCCTCGGCGCAGAGCGGCTCGAAATACAGGCGGTCCGCGGTGTCGTAATCGGTGGAGACGGTCTCGGGATTGTTGTTGATAATGACGACGTCGTAGCCGAGTTCCTTGAGCGTCCATACGCAGTGGACGGAGGAGTAGTCGAATTCGATGCCCTGCCCGATCCGGATCGGCCCGGAGCCGAGCACGATAACGGCCGGTTTTCCAGAGCGGCGGAAGGAACGCGCCTCGCAGGATTTGTCGTACGTCGAGTAAAAATACGGCGTCTCGGCGTCGAATTCCGCGCCGCAGGTATCGACCATCTTATAGGAAGCGTCATATTCCTGAAGGGATTTTGCGCCGGAGAGCCGCGCGAGCGCCTCATTCGTGTAGCCGAATTTTTTGCCGTGGAGGAAGGCTTCTTCATCCATCCCGTCCGCAATGGAAAGCTCGTAGTCGGCGAGCTTTTTGAGCTTATGGAGGAACCAGCGGTCGATCCGCGTGATCTCAAAAATTTCATTGACGGAGACGCCGCTTTTGAGCGCCTCAAACACGGTAAAGAGCCGCCGGTCGTCCATCTCCCGGAGCCGTTCCCGGACGGGGGCATCGGACATCGGCTTTGCGTTCAGCGTATCGAGAGAGATCTCGGCGCCCCGGACGGCCTTCATCAGCGCCATCTCGAAGCTCGGCGCGATGGACATGACTTCGCCGGTGGCCTTCATCTGCGTGCCGAGCTTTCTGGATGCGCCCATGAATTTATCGAACGGCCACTTCGGCAGCTTCACCACCACATAGTCGAGCGCCGGCTCGAAACAGGCGCAGGTCTTGCCGGTGATGTCGTTTTTGATCTCCGGCAGCGTATAGCCCAGCGCGATTTTTGTCGTGACCTTCGCGATCGGATACCCGGTGGCCTTTGAGGCCAGTGCCGACGAGCGGGAAACTCTGGGGTTGACCTCGATGACCGAATACTCGAAGCTGTTCGGATTGAGGGCGAACTGGCAGTTGCAGCCGCCGACGATGCCGAGCGCGGTGATGATGTTGAGCGACGCGCTGCGAAGCATCTGAAACTCTTTGTCGGAGAGCGTCAGGGCGGGTGCGACGACGATGCTGTCGCCGGTATGCACGCCCACCGGATCGAAATTCTCCATGCTGCACACAGCGATCCCATTGCCCGCCGCGTCGCGCATGGTTTCGAACTCGATCTCCTTCCAGCCGTAGATGTAGCGCTCCACCAGAATTTGCGAGATCGGCGAGGCGTCGAGCCCCGTCTTGGCGATGGTTTTCAGTTCCTCTTCCGTGAAAGCCACGCCGCCGCCCGATCCGCCGAGCGTGAACGCCGGACGAACGATAACCGGATAGCCGATTTTCCCCGCGATCAAAAGCGCCGTATGGATGTCGTTCGCGATATCTGAAGGGATCGTCGGCTCCCCGATGGCCGTCATGGTTTCTTTAAAGAGCTTCCGGTCCTCGGCCTTATCGATGGCGTCGGCGTTTGTTCCGATCAGGCGGACGCCGTGGTTTTTCAGAAATCCGGCTTTGTTGAGCTGCATGGCGATGGTGAGGCCCGTCTGCCCGCCGAGGCCGGCAAGGAGGCTGTCGGGCTGCTCTTTTTCGATGATCCGCTCCACCGTCTCGGCGGTCAGCGGCTCCAAATAGATCTCATCCGCAAGGGCTTTATCGGTCATGATCGTGGCCGGGTTGGAATTGACCAGCACGACGTTCACGCCCGCTTCTTTCAGCACGCGGCAGGCCTGCGCGCCCGCATAGTCGAATTCGGCTGCCTGCCCGATGACGATGGGGCCGGAGCCGATCACCATGACTTTTTTGATGCTCTGATCCAAAGGCATTACCGGCCGCCTCCCATCATTTCTGAAAATTTATCGAAGAGAAAGGCGGTATCGCGCGGGCCGGAAGACGCCTCCGGATGAAACTGAACCGTAAAGGCCCGCTCATCCGGGTAGTCGATTCCCTCGCAGGTGCCGTCGTTCGCGTTGACAAAGCTGACGCGGCCGTTTTTGAGGCTTTCCGAGATGACCGCGTAGCCGTGATTCTGGCTTGTGATATAGGTGCGGGTGCCGGAGACCTCCGTCACCGGCTGATTGACGCCCCGGTGGCCATATTTGAGCTTCACGGTCTTTCCGCCGGCGGCGAGCGCCAAAAGCTGATGGCCAAGGCAGATCCCGAAGATCGGTACCCTGCCCAGCAGCTTGGAGAGCTCCGCAATCGGCCCGGCATTTTCGGCCGGGTCTCCGGGTCCGTTCGAGAGCATGACGCCGTCCGGTTTTTCCGCGAGAATTTCCTCCGCAGGGGTATTTGCCGGTACGGCGGTGACGGTGCAGCCGCGCTTGACGAGCTCCCGGATGATGTTCCGTTTCGCCCCATAGTCGATCAGCGTCACCCGGAATTTTTCATCCTTTGCCGGGAAGACAAGCGCCTTCTCCGCCGTGACGCCGGCAACCGCATTCTTAACGGCATAGGCCCGGATCTCAGAGAAATCCTCCGGCACGCTGTCGCAGAGTTTTGCGTTCATGACGCCGTGATCGCGGATGAGCTTCGTAATCTCCCGCGTGTCGACGCCGCAGAGCCCCGGAATGTCTTGTTTTTTCAAAAATGCGTCAAGGTTTTCCTCCGCCCGGAAATTCGAGGGCGCATCGCACCATTCCCGGACGACATAGCCCCTTACAAAGCAGCCGCCCTCGAAATCGTTCCCGATGATTCCGTAGTTTCCGATCAGCGGAAACGTCTGCATGACGATCTGCCCGTAATAGCTCGGATCGGTCAGCGTCTCGATATAGCCGCACATGCCGGTTGTGAATACGAGCTCGCCGGTCGATTCGATCTCCGCGCCGAAGCGTTCCCCTTCAAATACAGTGCCGTCCTCCAGCACCAAATACCCTTTTTCCATATCCACCAACCGTCTTTTTATAGCGTGGCGGCCATGACCGCCTTAATCGTATGCATCCGGTTCTCCGCCTCGTCGAAGACGAGCGAACGGGCGCTTTCAAACACCTCGTCCGTCACCTCCATGGCGTCCCGGCCGAAGCGTTCGCCCATCTCCTTCCCGACCGCCGTCTTGTGGTCGTGGAAGGAGGGCAGGCAGTGCATGAAGACCGTATCTTCTCCGGCGGCCTCCATCAGCGCCCCGTTCACCTGATAAGGAGAAAGCTCCCGGACCCTCTGTTCCCAGATTTCGACGGGCTCGCCCATCGAGACCCAGACATCCGTGTAAACGACGTCCGCGCCCTTGACCGCTTCGAGCGGATTCTCAGAAAGGCAGATCGACGCGCCGGTGGTCTTTGCGATCTCCCGGCAGGTCTCCACGAGCGCCGGATCGGGAAAATACGCCGCCGGCGCACAAGCCGTAAAATCGAGCCCCATCTTCGCGCAGCCGACCATCAGGGAATTGCCCATGTTGTAGCGGCTGTCGCCCATATAGACCAGTTTGATCCCCTGCAAACGCCCGAAATGCTCCCGGATCGTGAGAAGATCGGCCAACACCTGCGTCGGATGGAACTCGTTCGTCAGCCCGTTCCAGACCGGAACGCCCGCATAGGTTGCGAGCTCCTCCACGACCGCCTGCCCGTATCCACGGTATTCGATGCCCTCGTAGAGCCGGCCAAGCACCCTTGCCGTATCGGCGATGCTTTCCTTGCGGCCGATCTGCGAGCCGGTCGGATCAAGATCGGTGACATTCATGCCAAGATCATAGGCCGCCACCTCGAAGCTGCATCTGGTGCGGGTGCTCGTCTTTTCAAAGATCAGGGCAATATTCTTGCCCTGATCCACTTTGTGCGGGACGCCCGCCTTCTTTTTCGTCTTAAAGTCGGCCGCCAGATCCAAGAGGCCCCCGATCTCCTCCGGCGTAAAATCCAGCAGTTTCAGAAAACTTCTGCCTTTCAGATTCATACTGATCTCTCCTCTCCGTCAATCCGTGCAGGCATGTTGGAACACGCCTGTTTTCAGCGTGCTTGCCGCCGATAAAGTATTTATTCCGTATGGGCAATCGGCACCCGTAAACCCGGCGCCGAATCCGTCCCCCGGCATTTTTGCCGTCCGTCAAATCCGATCAGATACGGGCCGCGTCCGGGCACCCGCCGCACTCCGCCGAAAGCGGATATTCAAGGCGATATTACTCCGCGCAGGCTTGTTTGAGCACGCCCACCGCTTCGGCTAAAAGTTCCATCGGGATATTTAAAGGCGGCAGCAGCCGGACCTTGTTTTTTGCTTTCAAAGCCAGAACGCCGTTCTCCCGGCAGGCGGCAACCACGTCGGAGGCGTCTTTCTCCGTCTCAATGCCGATCATCAGCCCCAGTCCGCTGACGCTTTTTATTCCTTCGGCGCCCTCCAACTCGTGGAAAATATACGCCGACTTCTCGCGGACCTCTTTGAGAAGCTTGTCGTCGATCCGGGAGAGAATGTTGGCCGCCCCGGCGCAGACGACGGGATTTCCGCCGAATGTGGAACCGTGGGAGCCCGGGACGAACACGTTTTCTACCTTTTCGCCGAGCAGCGTGGCCCCGAGCGGAAGACCGCCCGCGAGGCCCTTTGCGGTGGAGACGATGTCCGGCATGATGCCGTAATTCATATAGCCGTAAAGCATGCCGCTGCGTCCGTTGCCGATCTGCACCTCGTCGGCGAGGAGGAGGATATCCTCCCGCTTCGCAATATCGGCGAGACCCCGGATGAATTCCCCGGAGAGAGGCACGACGCCCCCTTCGCCCTGCACTGCTTCAAACAGGATCGCGGCGATCTTGTTTTCTTTTATCAGCTTCTCCACGCTGCCGAGATCGTCGGGATCGGCGTAGACAAAGCCCTCAGTCAGCGGCAAAAACTCCTGATGAAAGGAATCCTGCCCCGTCGCGGCGAGCGTCGTGATCGTTCTGCCGTGGAAGCTGTTTTTGAACGTGATGATGGTATAACAGTCCGCCCCTTTTTTCTCCGCCGCATACTTTCTTGCCGCCTTGATCGCGCATTCGTTGGCCTCGGCCCCGGAGTTGGAGAAAAACACTTTTTTCATGCCGGTGCGCTCGCAGAGCATCTTCGCAAGCTCCGCGCACGGCCCGGAATAAAACAGGTTCGACGTATGCGAAACCTTGTGGAGCTGCCCGGTCACGGCGGCGATCCATTCCTCATCCGCCGCGCCGAAGGTGTTGACCGCGATGCCCGCGCCGAGATCGATATATTCTTTTCCTGTCTCGTCATAAAGGAGCGAGCCTTTCCCCGATACAATCTCCACCGGGAAGCGATTGTACGTATTCGCGACATAGGCGGCATCCATTTCTTTGATGCTCATGCTTCTCCTCCCACAATCATCGTGCCCGCGCCCTCATCGGTCAGCAGTTCCAACAGGATGGCGTGCGGCACGCGCCCATCCAAAATAATGACCTTGTCGACCCCGCGCCGGATCGCGTCGATGCAGCACTCCACCTTCGGGATCATGCCTCCGGAGATGACCCCGCTCCCGAAAAGGTTTTCCGCTTCCTTCGTGCCGATGCGGGGGATCAGCGAGGCGGGATCGTCCCGGTTTCGAAGAATCCCCGCAATATCCGTCATGTTGATGAGGCGCTCCGCTTTCAGGGCGCCCGCGATATGGGCCGCCGTCGTATCCGCGTTGATGTTGTAGACGTTTCCTTCCGTGTCGCAGCCGAGCGTGGAGACGACGGGGATATAATTTTTCTCAAGAAGATCCGTGATCGGTTTCACGTTGACGCCCGTGATTCTGCCGACGAAACCGAGCCTTTTATCCTTCTGCTCCGCCTCGATCATGTGTCCGTCGAGGCCGCAGATGCCGCAGGCCATGCCGCCGTTAATTTCGAGCAGGTTCACGAGGCTCTTATTGATCTTGCCCGCAAGCACCATCTGAACGACCTCGGCCGTCTCGGCGTCGGTGACGCGGAGGCCGTCCACAAAGGTTGATTCCTTGCCGACCTTTGCGAGCATTTCCGTGATCTCCGGGCCGCCGCCGTGCACCAGCACGACCTTGACGCCGATCAGCGACAGGAGCACCAGATCCTGCATGACCTGATGCTTGAGCTGTTCGTTAATCATGGCGTTCCCGCCGTACTTGACGACGATGATCTTGCCGTAATATTTTTTGATGTACGGAAGCGCCTGGGTCAGCACCTCCGCCCGCTGTGTGTTTGTAATCATCCCGCACATGTTCCCGTCTCCCGTCCGCATCAGGTTCTGTAATCTCCGTTGATCCTGACATACTCATAGGTCAGGTCGCAGCCCCAGGCCGTCGCCGAGGCATCCCCGTCGCCGAACCCGAGAAGGATCTCGATCTCTTTTTCGAGCAGGATCTCCTTGGCCTTTTCTTCGGAGAACGGTACGCCCGCCCCGTTTTCGCAGAGTAGAACCGTTCCTTTCGGGGAACGGAAGCTCACGTTCACCTTGCCAACATCCACGTCGGCGCCGCTGTATCCGATTGCGCAGAGCACCCTGCCCCAGTTCGCGTCCGCGCCGAACATCGCCGTCTTGACAAGGGAGGAGCAGATCACCGCTTTTGCGGCCTTTTTTGCCGAATCGATATTCTTCGCGCCTGAGACGCGGCATTCCAGCAGCTTCGAGACGCCCTCCCCGTCCCCGGCAAGCATTTTGCACAGGCAGACCGTGACGGTATTCAGGGCTTTCATAAATATGGAGAAATCCTCGCCCTCTGCGTCGATTGTCTTGTTCCCGGCCATGCCGTTGGCGAGCAGCACGACCATATCGTTTGTGGAGGTGTCGCCGTCGATGCTGACCATATTGAACGTGTTCTGCACGTCCCCGCTCAGTGCCTTTTGCAGCATAGGGGTCGTGACGGCGCAGTCGGTGGTGAGAAAGACCAGCATCGTCGCCATATTCGGGTGGATCATGCCGGAACCCTTGGCGATCCCGCCGAGCCGGCATTCCTTTCCTCCGATGAAAAAACTGACAGCCGCCTCTTTTTTTATCGTGTCGGTTGTCAGAATTCCTTCCGCCGCAAAATCTCCGTGATCCCCGAGGCCGTGGACCAGTTCCGGAATGCCTACCTTGAAAGGCTCAATGCTCATCGGAAGGCCGATGACCCCGGTGGAGGCGACGACCACCTCATCCGCCGCGATACCGAGTTCCTTGGCGAGCAGCGCAGAGGTCTCCTCCGCCAGTTCTTCGCCGCCGGCGTTGCAGGTATTGGCGTTTCCGCTGTTGCAGATGACCGCCCGCGCCGTGCCGCTTTTCGCAAGATGCCTTTTTGTCACCGCAAGCGGCGCGCCCTTGACGAGATTCGTCGTATAGACCGCCGCCGCATTGGCCGGAACCTCGCTGTATATCAGGGCAAGATCCTTTTTGCTCTTATTCTTCCGGATTCCGCAGTGCACGCCGTTCGCGGCAAATCCATTTGCGGCACAGACGCCGCCTTCGATGATCTCCATCTCCATCCACTCCTCAATTCATTGTTACAGGACCAACCCGGTTTCCCTATCCGCTCCGAGGAGCAGATTCATGCACTCCACGGCGGCTCCGGATGCGCCTTTTCCGAGGTTGTCGAACCTCGAAACAAGCAAAATCCGCTCGTCGTTCCCGAAGACGGAGACTTCGAGCAAATCCCGCCCGCAGAGCGCGCCTGCCGAGAGAAAGCCGTCCTCGTCCGGCCCTTCGGCATAGCATACGACCGGCCCGGCGTACTTCTTCCGGTACACGTCCCGGATCTCCTCCGCACCGCCGTATTTCAGATATTCCTTAAAAAGCGGCACCGTCGTCTCCATGCCGCTGAAAAAATCGGCGACGATCGGGCAGAAGATCGGCTCCTTTTCGAGCCCGGCAATCGCTTTCATCTCGGCGAGGTGCTTATGGTGCTGTGTGAGCCCGTATTGTCTCGGCGCCGCAAGCAGGGCGTCCCGGTTCTCCGCCTCATACTGTGCGATCATCTTCCTGCCGCCGCCGCTGTATCCGGTGATGGAATGACAGGTGAGCGCGACTTCCTTCCCGATCAGCCCCGCCTCGACAAGCGGATAAATCAGCGAGAGGAAGCCGGTGGCATGGCAGCCCGGTACGGTGATCCGTTTCGCGGTTCTTATGGCTTCCTCCGTCTCCGGGGAGAGCTCCGGGAAGCCGTAGACCCAGCCGGGCGCCGTGCGGTGCGCGGTGGAGGTATCGATTACGGCCGTATCCGGATTATCAATGAAGGCGACCGCCTCGGCCGCCGCGTCGTCCGGCAGGCAGAGAAAGACGATATCCGAGGCATTCATCGCCGTTTTCCGCGCCTGCGGATCCTTCCGCGCCTCTTCGGGGAGCGTCGTCACCTCGATGTCCGTTCTCGCCTCCAGCCGCTCATGAATCCGCAGACCGGTCGTCCCGGCGTTGCCGTCTATAAAAATCTTTTTCATGCTCCGATAAACTCCGTTATATATGCGATCTGTTTTTCCACAGATTCTTTGCCCGTTCCGCCGGCGGAGATGCGCTTCGCGACGCAGGTCTCCAGCGAGATCTCCTTATAAAGATCATCTCCGAAAAGCTCCGAAAACTCCCGGTACGTCTCCAGCGGCAGCGTCTCCAGAACAGCTCCCTTGAAAATGCAGGCCGCCACGATCTGCCCGACGATTTTATAGGCGCTCCGGAACGGCAGCCCCTTCCGGACCAGATAATCCGCGAGGTCGGTCGCATTGATGAAACCCTTCTGCGCCGCCGCGTACATGTTTTCTTCGAGCACCTTCATGCTTCCGATCATCGGGGCGAACACGCCAAGGCAGCTTTTCACGGTCTCGACGCCGTCGAAGACGGCCTCCTTGTCCTCCTGCATATCCTTGTTGTAGGTGAGCGGAAGGCCCTTGAGCATCGTCAAAACCGCCATGAGGTCACCGTAGACCCGGCCCGTTTTGCCGCGCACGAGCTCCGCCATGTCGGGGTTTTTCTTCTGCGGCATGATGCTCGAGCCCGTGGTATAGGCGTCGTCCAGTTCGATAAAATGGAATTCCCATGAGGACCAGAGGACGACCTCCTCCGAAAAGCGGGAGAGATGCATCATGAGGATGGCGATATCGCCGAGGATTTCGGCGCAGAAGTCCCGGTCGGAGACGCCGTCGATGCTGTTTTGCGTAATGCCGTCGAAGCCCAGCTCTTTCGCGACCATCTCCCGGTCGGTATCGTAGGTGGTTCCGGCCAGCGCGCAGGAGCCGAGCGGGCAGAGATTCATCCGTTTGGATGCATCCTGAAGCCTCGCAACGTCCCGCGTGAGCATCATGGCGTAGGCCAGCAGATGATGGGCAAAGGTGACGGGCTGGGCTCTCTGCAAATGCGTATAGCCCGGCATAATGGCGGTTTTATGCGCCTTCACCTGCTCAAGGATCGAGGCGAGCAGCTTTTTGATTAAGGAGATGATCTCCGCGACCTGATCTCTGAGGTAGAGCCGAATATCCAGCGCCACCTGATCGTTGCGGCTCCTTGCCGTATGCAGCTTTTTGCCCGCGTCCCCGATCCGGCGCGTGAGCTCCGCCTCCACAAACATGTGAATGTCCTCGGCCTCCGGATCGATCGGCAGATTTCCGCTTTCCAGATCGCCCAGAATCGCTTGCAGGCCGCCGAGAATCTGCGCCTCTTCCGCTTCCGTCAGGATGCCCTTCGCGGAGAGCATCGCGGCGTGCGCCATCGAGCCGGCGATATCCTGCCGGAACATCACGCTGTCAAACCGGATCGAGGAATTGAAATCGTCGGCCTCCTGATCCAGCGCTTTGGCGAACCTGCCGGCCCACATCTTTTCCATTTCGCCACCTCAATTTGATTTCTTGTTGTTTTTCGCGTTGACCTGCGCCTGCACCTTGATCGGCAGGCCATACAGGCTGATGAAGCCCGCGGCGTCCGCCTGATTGTAGACGTGATCCTCGCCGAATGTGGCGATTTCCTCGGAATAGAGCGAATGTTCGCTCCAGACGCCCGCTTTGATGAGATTGCCTTTGTAAAGTTTGATTTTGACGGTTCCGGTGACGTTTTCCTGCGTTTTTTCCACAAAAGCGCTGAGCGCCTCGCGGAGTGTCGTGAACCACTGCCCGTTATAGACCAGTTCCGCAAAGGTGATCGCGAGCTCCTGCTTCTTGTGCGCCGTATATTTATCCAGACAGACCGTCTCAAGATAGTTGTGTGCGAAGTAGAGAATCGCGCCGCCCGGCGTCTCGTAAACGCCGCGGCATTTGAGGCCGACGAGCCGGTTTTCCACAATATCCAAAAGGCCGATGCCGTTCTCGCCGCCGATCTTGTTGAGCGCATAAATGATTTCTTTCGCGCTCATCGTCTTGCCGTCGAGCGCGGTCGGCTTTCCCTGAACGAAATCAAGCGTGAGATAGGTGGGTTTGTCGGGCGCCTGAAGCGGAGAGACGCCCATCTCCAGAAAGCCCTCTTTTTCATACTGAGGCTCGTTGCCGGCGTCCTCCAGATCGAGTCCCTCGTGGGAAAGATGCCACAGGTTTTTATCCTTGGAGTAGTTTGTCTCCCGGCTGATCCGGAGGGGAATGTCGTGCGCCTCGGCATAGGCGATCTCTTCCTCGCGGGATTTGATGGACCACTCGCGCCACGGGGCGATGATCGCCATATCCGGCGCAAATGCCTTAATCGTGAGCTCAAACCGCACCTGATCGTTTCCTTTTCCGGTGCATCCGTGGCAGATCGCGTCCGCTCCTTCGTCCTTGGCGATCTCCACGAGTCTCTTGGCAATGATCGGGCGGGCGAAGGAGGTGCCGAGCATGTACTCCTCATACTTTGCGCCGGCCTGCACGGTGGGGATGATATAGTCGTTGACGAATTCATCCGTCAGATCTTCTATGTAGAGCTTGGATGCGCCCGATTTTCGCGCGCGTTCCTCCAGCCCCTCGAGCTCGTCCGCCTGCCCCACGTTTCCGGAGACCGCAATGACCTCGCAGTTGTTGTAATTTTCCTTCAGCCACGGAATAATTACGGACGTGTCGAGTCCCCCGGAATAAGCGAGGACCACTTTTTTGATATCTTCCTTCTTCATTGTTTCCGCCTCCAGATTCGGGTGTGTATTTTATCTCGTATTATAAATATTTATGCAGTAATTGTCAATAATTATTCATCACATTTTTTTACTTTGTCCAAATTGTCAGGAATGTGTTTCATGAATTCACATGTTTATGCATCTTGCACAGCGAGGCTGCCGTACCGGAACGGGATCCCCTTTTTCGGGCTCCGCCGATTCCTGTTTCGGCCCCAATTTTTTTTAGAAATCTATTTCCGTTTTGGCGAAAATTGTACTATAATGAAGAAAAAGGAAATTATTGACCTTGTTTGCCGCCGGCGGATCTCACCGCCTTCTCACATCGTTAAAGGAGGACTATTATGGGCAGAACAAAAAAAGTATGGATCAACGGTCTGTTTCTGGCAGTCACTCTGGCCGTCAACACCTTGGGCGCAACCGGAATCATCAACGGGCTCTCTCAAAAACAGGTCTCCGACAGATACCCGACGCTGATCACGCCAAGCCCGGCCACATTCGGCATCTGGAGCGTGATCTATTCCCTGCTGATCGCTTCCGTCATCGTCATGATCGTCAAAAAAGGCGACCCCTATTATCAAAAAGCCACGGATCGGATCACGCCTCTTTTCCGGATCTCCTGCATGTTCAACATGGCGTGGATCGTCGCTTTCTCGTATCTGCAGCTGGAGATCTCCGCACTCCTTATTCTGGGACTGGTGATCACGTTGTCTCTGATCTGCCAGAAGCTTTTAACAATTCAGGAAAGAAAACGCTGGCTGTTACCCCTGAGTTTCGGGCTCTATACCGGCTGGCTCTTCATCGCCACGGTCGTAAATATCGCTGCGGCGCTGGTCAAACTGGGATGGAACCGCTTCGGCATCGACGATGAGGCATGGGCGATGATTACGCTGGCCATGGCCGTTCTGCTGATTGTTTTTGTTCAGATGAGGAACCGGAATGTCGTATTTCCGCTGCCCGTCGCATGGGCTTATCTTGGAATTTATACGTTTTTGAAGTCCCCGGAGGGCTATCAGGGCCAGTATGGTGCTTTGCAGACCGTATCCCTCGTCGGGATCGCCATCCTGATCGCCGCCACCGCCGTTCAGTTTTATCAGAATCGCTTTGCGATGCTCCCGGAAACCAAAAAGCAGCCGGCCAGCACGAAAGCCTGACCGACAAAAAATTCAAAAAAGACACCCCCGACGGCCGGATCCGACCATTGGGGGTGTCTTTTTATTCACAATTTTTGAGGCGGTGTCCGAACCGCAAGGCCATATCAGAGAAAATAATAGGAATGGCGTAGGTACTCCTGCCGGTATTTTTCCGTCAGCCCCGACAAGAATCGCTTGATCCTCTCCACGGGGAGCCCATTCTCTTCATAGTTCTCAAGCAGGGAGAAAAAGCGCTTTTTTTCTCCTTCCGCCGCTGAATTCTTAAAATATCCCCAGACGTGCAGGGCGGCGTTGACGGCGTTCCCCGGTACGGCCTCCTGCGCATAAGCATGTTCGATCAGATGGTAGAAAGCGAGTGCCGGGTACGCCGACTTCTCCTTCAGAAGCTCCCGGATTTTTCGGTAATCGTCCGGCGCTTTTTCGAGCACCGCATATTTATATCTGCCCCACTCAAGCTCCAGCGCCCCGATACTCCCCTGCTCTGCCGTGCAGTTGATACACTTGACGGCGGAGAGATTTTTATCCTTGACTTCGAGCATGATGTCCGGCTTGTCCCCCTCGAGCGACGCGAAGAAATCCAGAAATTCATCGGCGGCGATGCTCCCGGAATGGGAACCGGCGTTCTTCCCCCGAGCCTGTTGCGAATAGTGCACCTTTTGCCGGCCGTCCTTTTCGCTCCACGACGGCGCGCACTGGGAAATCCAGAAGGCGTCGCTCTTCGACGGATCGCAGCCGTTGACCCTGTTGTGAAGGTTGTCGTAGACAACCGGAATGCCGAGATGCGCGCCCAGTTCGAGCACGTCGCCGATGTGGTATGATCGGTCGTCGTTCTCCAATACGAGGCGGCGCCGAACCGATTCATCCAGATCCCGGTAACGCTCAGAAAACCGCTGTACGGCGGTCTTTTTGTCTCCGTAAACGCCACCGACGTGCAAAATAATCTTGTTGGCGGAGCCGGCGCCCAGACTCTCCAGAAACGCCGCGTGATAGCGGAGATCCTCTTTCGCTCTCTCCGCCACCTGTATTTCCGGTGAATTCAGTACGGTGTACTGCCCCGGATGCATCGAGACGCGGATGCCGGCTTTCTCTATATTCTCCCCGATGTCGGAGAGTTCCTCCCTGAAAAGATCCGCCCACGGCAGCGGATGAACCGGGCCGGAGCCGAAAGGGATGATATCCGAGCTGATCCGGAAAAGGCGGATCCCGTTCTCGTCGTTGTAGGCGATGATTTTTTTGAGAGACGTCAGATTATGCCGGATCAGTTCCGTCAGTTTTTCTTCGCCGGCGTTTTTCAGCAGACATCCTTTTATGTCCGTATCCGGTACACCGACAGCCAAACAGGCATATCCAATACTCATGGTCTCACCTCATCAAACAAACGGCCGATCGAATCGTTCGGAGTTTCCCCTATTCATTATTATAAAGATACCCATTCCCGGCACAAAATGCGAAAGAGCCTTCTTGAAAAGCGCCGTCACGTAGGACAAAACCGATCAAAGGAGCTCTTCTGGTCACAGGCATTCGGAAAATTTTTCTCCTGCGGCCGGGCTTCAGCCCAGCGCCACATCCAGCACCATCATCACGCTGAAGCCGACGGCAAAAAACAGCGTGCCGATATTGGAATGCCTGCCCTCCGACATCTCGGGGATCAGCTCCTCCACCACCACATAGATCATCGCCCCCGCGGCGAAGCCCAGCATATACGGCAGCGCGGGAACGATCCACCCGACCGCCAAAACGGTCAGCACCGCACCGATAGGTTCCACAATGCCGGAAAGCACGCCGGCGGCGAAGGCCTTTGATTTTTTTATTCCCCCGGCCCGGAGCGGCATCGAAACGATGGCACCCTCCGGAAAATTCTGAATGGCGACGCCGAGGGAAAGCGCCAATGCGCCCATTGCCGTAATCCGCACATTCCCGGCAAGACAGCCGGCATAGACCACGCCGACGGCCATTCCTTCGGGAATATTGTGCAGCGTGACAGCCAGCACCAGCATCGTTGTCTTTTTGAGACAGCTTTTTGGGCCCTCCGCGTGCTCACTGTTTCGGTGCAGATGCGGAATAACATGGTCTAGCATCAGCAAAAACAGAATTCCGACCCAGAAGCCGAGCACGGCAGGAACGAACGACCACCGGCCTTTGTCCGCAGACTGCTCGATCGCCGGGATCAGAAGGCTCCAGACGGAAGCCGCTGACATGACCCCGGCCGCAAACCCGGTCAGCGCGCGCTGCACGGGATCGCTGATGGTCTTTTTGGTAAAGAACACACAGGCCGCGCCCAGAGCGGTTCCCAAAAAAGGAATCAGGATTCCATAAAACATCTCCATTCTTCCGCCGTCCGTCTCCTTTCCCTGTGTCATGTCCGGCCAAAACGCCCGGAACTCCGTCTCTTTTGTGTCAGCTGAGGAAGCCCTCGACGATCTTGGCCTCGGCCTCCTGCTCGGTAAGCCCCAGCGTGCGCAGTTTCAGAATCTGCTCTCCGGCAATTTTGCCGATGGCCGCCTCATGGATCAGCGCCGCTTCCACATGATGCGCGTAGAGCTTCGGCGAAGCATCCACTATGGCGGCGCCGTCGATGATCGCGTCGCATTCGGAATGGCCGCTGCACGGCGCGTTGCCGACAATCGTGGAGGTATAGGTCTGATGCGAGGAACCCCTGGCGACGGAGCGGGAAATCAGATCCGCACCCGAGCCTTCTCCGTTTAAATCCACCTGAAAGAAGGTCTCCGCCTCCTGCTCGTTTTCGGTCAGAAGGCGTTCCCGGATCAGCAGTTTCGCACCCGCAGCCACAGTTGCGGTCGTCTTGCGCACCGAGTGATCCACGCCGCCGATCTGGGCGGTATCCATCTCCAGAACCGAGTTTTCGGCAAGATAGGCCTCCGTCACCGGGTCGATGGTGCGGATACCCGTCCCTTTTCCGGTGCCGATATGCTTTTCTACATATTTTACGCGCGCGCCCGGTTCCAAAAAGAAGCGGTGAATGCCGTTGTGGCGGGCGGGCTCGCCGTTTTCGGTATGAACTCCGCACCCGGCCACGATGATGACATCGGCATTCCGTCCGACATAAAAATCGTTATATACAAGATCATCCACGTTGCCGTGGGTGACGCAGGCGGGAATATAAACGCTCTCCCCGATCGTTCCCGGCAGAATATGAATATCCAGCCCAGGCTTGTCCGTTTTGCTCTCAATTTTAATATTTTCACTGGATTTCCGGCCCGCGCAGCCGCCGTCCTCACGGATATTGTAGGCGCCCTTAAAGGTTCCGGTCCAGTCCGAAATCATCTTCAGCAACTTTTTTGTCGTCTCATTCATGGAACAATTCCTCCTCTTTGCGGCAGACGGCGATGTCTCCGGCCGCAAGGACGCGCGCCATCATTTCATCCCTTGCGCCGGATGCCTGAACCGTTCCGTCGGCCAAAAGCACAATCTCATCCGCAATCCGCAGAATCCGCTCCTGATGCGAGATGATGACAAGCGCCCCGCTCAGATCTTCATGCATGTTTTTGAATACGTCGATGAGATTCTTGAAGCTCCACAGGTCGATGCCGGCCTCCGGCTCGTCGAAAATTGAGAGCTTGGTATGCCGCGCGAGCACGGTTGCGATCTCGATGCGCTTGATCTCGCCGCCCGACAGCGTCGCGTTCACCTCGCGGTCCAGATAATCCTTCACGCAGAGGCCCACTCTGCTGAGGATGTTGCAGAGCTGTTTTTCATCCAGCGAGCCGCCGGCGGCAATCTCGATCAGCTTACGCACCGTGATTCCCTTGAAGCGGACCGGCTGCTGAAAGGCAAAGCTGATGCCTTTTTTTGCGCGCTCGGTGACATCCAGATCCGTAATATCCTCCCCATCCAGCAGGATTTGGCCGGAAGCGGGCGCTTCAATTCCCGCGATGATGCGGGCCAGCGTCGTCTTGCCGCTCCCGTTCGGCCCGGTGATGACCAGAAGCCCTCCATCCGGAACCGTCAGGTTGAGATCTTTCAGCACCGGCTTTCCGTCCGGCGCGCTCCAGGAAATATGATTTAAAGAAAGCATATGAACCACCTCTTTTAATTTTTACGTCCATTAAAGGTATTTACCATCCAAGGCGGGAATAAACCACAAAAGCAATCTATTTGGGCGGGAACAGGCGGTCGCAGGCGCCCCGCACCAAAGTCTCCAATACCTGCGGATACAGTTCCCCGATATTTTCCCGGTGGGAGACCGTCAGCATCAGCCCCCGGATTGCCGCCGCCGCCAGTTCCATGCCGCCGACGGGTTCAAGCCCCGCCCGGCTCAGCGCTTCCCGAATGTGAACCGCATCGCTGTGGTAATGCTTTTTTTTCATCTCCCGGGGGATTTTTCGCAGAATGCAAGGAACGTCCCGCTCCATAAAATCCATCATGCCGGTCTGTTCCATGGCCCGGCAGGCGGCCAGCACCGCCTCCGCAGCACGCGCGGCATCGGGCAGGTCACGGTTCTGCTCCAAGATGCGAAAGGAAATTTCATAAACCTCCGTATGCATATCCTCGAGCACTTCCAGAAACAGCATCTCCTTGGAGGCATAAAATTTATAAAAGGCCCCCTTGGAAATATCCGCCGCCCGCGCCAGCTGATCCACCGACGTCTTATGAACGCCGAGGCTGAGGGCGCACTGACGCGCCATCTCCTTGAGGCTCCGGAGAATGGTCTGTCTCTCCTGTTCCGAAAACGCCACCGCCATGAATTTCACCTCCCGTCACCGTATGACCGATTTGTTTTTACGGTCACATTATAGCAGACCGGCCTCCATAAGTCAAGCCGGTCCGGCAAAATCTGTCGAAATATGATCTCCCGTTCAGACGGCAGAGCGCATTTGTTCAAAAGAGGATCGCGAGCGTTTTTTGCCGAGTTCCGATAAAACCGGGAAGTTTGTCAAGCGAAAGCAACAAAAAAAATATTGGCCGCGAAAGACCGCGGCCAATACCCAAACTTATGAAAAATCCGTGAGGATGATGTCTTTTTCCACGCTCTCGATCTGTCCGACGGCCGCGTACCCCAGATGCCGCCGCCCTCACCGTCGGAAAGCGGATAAAAATAGACGGAACCCGGCTCAAACCGGATTTCAACTTCCAGATAAACCACGCCCGACTGCGCATCGGGAACTAGCGTTTTCCCTGCCAGTTCCTCGAGCATGGCGGTGGTCACGGGGGTTTTTCTTCCATCCTCCGTCGATACGCCGACCCCGATGGGAACGGGCTGAACCGTAACCTCTCTGCCGTCGGCCAGAACGATCACGCTTGCCTCCCGGAACGTCTCCTCCTCAAGTTCCGTGCGCTCGCATACAAACAAGAAGTTGTTCCCCGCTTCATTTGGATAAGGATAAAATTCAGATCTGTCCCCGTCGGTCTTGAGGATGCCCTTCATCAGTTCAATCTGCCCGATGTAATAGCTGTTTTCGCTGCAGACTGCGGTCGCCGTCAGATCATTATGATAAAATACATAATAGCTGCTGGAGATTGAGCCGACGGGAAAGCCCCCCACCTCGCTGTCAATCGTGATTTTCCGGTAACCTTCTTCGTCAAAGTTCCAGCCGAGGGCGTAATTTAGATCAAAGCTCTTGACGGCCGTCCCGTCAAGGTCAAGAAGCTGACCGCTGAGATCCGTAAAGCCGCTCCAGCGCTCAAAAAACGGACCGGCCACGCTCTCTTCTGAAAGGCTTTCGGATTCCCCGGAAGAAAGCGCCTCGGAGGATTCCGGAAGACTTTCGGACGAACTTGGCTGCGTCTCCGCGGTACAACCGGAAAGCAGCGAGAGAAGCAGCAGCAGGGCAATGAATTTTTTCATTCCATTTTCTCCTTTATGCCATATTGGTTTAAGCATAGCATGCTTTCTCCGGAATCACAAGCTCCGATCGGGGAATATGAAAGAAACGCCGGTTTGGAATCGGGGAATTAAAAAATTCCAAAATTATTTTTATTTTTAGGCTAAAAAAGCCTCGTGCTGAGCGGCTTTTCACCGGACAGCACAAGGCTTTTTTGATATAATAAAACCGACTTCTGCCGGGAATTCGGGAATCGCCGGTATTCCCCGGAAATGCGGCCGCCGGTTCCGCTTTTTGTGCCGGATGTGCGGCGTAAAGTCTCATACGAAACGCTTCAAAAGAGGATTGTTTACAAAATACTCCCATGAAACGCCGCATTCGCCGATGAATCTGGGCTTGAGGACGCCTTTCTTTCCATCGTCGTGGTAGTCGGAGCCGCCGGATATGACGGCCAGTCTGCCGCTGTACCGGTTTTTGATCTCCCGCTCGACCTCAAAGCGCGACCACTTTCCCTTATAGCTTGTTTTTTCATACGGATAGCACGCCTCGATACCGTCCAGACCGGCGGCAATCAGCTTTTCTATGTATTCGTACCGGGCTATCTGTTTGTTTTTATAGGAGACCTGCTCATCAATCAGGTGCGGATGGGCCAGAATCGCAATTCCGCCGGCCGCATGAATGACACGGATGGCCTCCAGCGGATCAATTTTTTCCCGTCTGACGTTAAAAACCGGATTATCCCGCACCATGATCTTTGCCTTATCCCAGGATTCCGCGTATCCTTTTTGGGCTATGGCCTCAAAAATATGTTTTCTCTGCACCTCTTCGGGTTTTCTGGGAGGTACGGTTCCGTTAAGGACGTCGTCCCAGCTGACATGGATGCCGTTTTCACAGAGAATTTCGGTGAGTTTTTTGTACCCCTGCATCTTGCTTTGTTCGGCGTCGTTTTCTGTCTTCACGATTGCGGGATCGTGAAAATTGCAACCTAAACCTACGATATGAACGTCATCTACGTTCGTATCACACGAATACTCGATGCCCGGAATGAAGATCAACCCTTTTGACCGCGCATAATCGACCGGCGAAATCAGGCTTCCGTCCTCGATTCTGATTGTTTCAGGAGGACGCGTATCGTGATCCGTCAGAGCGATCGCTTTCATTCCCGCTTCGGAGGCGTTGTCGATCAGTTCCTGTACCGTGTCGTTGCCGTCCGAGCGAACCGTATGGGTATGCAGGTCGACGGGATAATTCGGTTTGTTCAATTCGCAGCCCTCCCGGCAGAGCCGAACATGCGGATATGCTCCTCCACACACGCCTTCGTCTTTTCCATCGCATATTTATCCAGCTTCAGAGGATTGTTCTCTTCCGGATGCTCGCTCGCGTAGGCGAGCATGGCTTGGCAATACGCAATTTTGATGGCGGTGGATACGTTGATTTTGGAGGCCCCCAGATCGATCAGTCGGCTGAACACGTCGGGGCGGAGTCCCGTTCCCCCATGAACGACAAGCGGGCAGGGAATTTCTGAGGAAAGCTTTTTAAAAAGGTCAAAATCGAGCTTCGGCTCGCCTTTATAAAGCCCGTGGGCCGTTCCTATGGCGGGGGCAAAGGCGTCCACTCCGGTTTTAATGACATATTCGAGAGATTTTAGCGGGTCGGCCAGTGCGGATTCACCCACCTTGATGTCGTCCTCGACCCCAATGATGGCACCCAGTTCTCCCTCCACGGTTGCGCTTTTCTTCTCTGCGTATTCCACAATCCGCATGGTCTCGGAGAGATTTTTCTCAAACGGAGCCTGAGAAAGATCGATCATGACCGAGGACCAGCCAAGGTCCAGGCAGTGGATGACATATTCCGGATCCGTGCAGTGATCGAGATGGACGGCCACCGGAATGGGAGCCTCCTCCGCAAGCACCCGGAGAAAGGAGATCAGTTCCTTGGGCCCGATCTGCTTGACCGTGGAAACGGAGGTCTGGAGAATGATCGGGGAGGACAGTTCCGCAGCCTTTTGTACGGCAGCCTGTGCCGTCAGGTGATTGACAATGTTGAAAGCGCCGACCGCATATCCGCCCGCTCTTGCGTCCAAAAGCAAGTTTCTCATATTTACATAGCTCATATTCATGACTCCTCTTTATAAATGGTTTCTTGAATATAGCTGGCTATGACGGCATGTGCCCTCCTAGGCCATTTTCTTATGGATCAGGGCGGCCACCGCTCGATACGGCAACCGCCCTGATCCATGAATATAGTTTGAGACGAGTGGCCATCCTGTTGCGGTAGGATAACCAATCAGGTCAGACAATGGAAATACCGCCCGAGTGCGGTCTGTTGTATAGTTTGAGAAAAGAACTAATTATGTTGCGGAGGATCAGCCAAGCAGATTCAGATAGCGCTCGAAATTCGGGTTGCTCATGTACTCTTTGCCCAGAATGGCACGATCCAGACCATACTGCCAATAAAGGTCACGATCTTTGCCGTTGGCGATCTGAACCAGAGACCACACGGACCAATAAGTGCAATAGAGGAATTCGCTGACCAGGATGCGGGCCCGCTGCTCATCGGTCGGCTCGCCGCCGAAGTAGGCGCGCATGAAGATCTCGCCGGCTTCGTCGCTCAGCAGGTTTTCGGTGAAGATACCGCTGGCATCATAATAAGGATCGCCCATGCCGCCGTATTCCCAGTCAATCAGTTTCATGGTTTTGCCGTCATACATGAAGTTTTCGGCAAGCGTGTCGTTGTGGCAAGGAGCAAGAGCCGGAGGATTCTTCGCATAGGCATCGCGAACGCGGAGCACGGTTTTGTAGATGCTGTCCCAGCCCTCATAGCGGTCTTCAAATTTCTTTTGTTCCAGGATTTTTACATAATCTTCAATGCCGGCAACAGGGTCGAAAGCTCCGAGGAACTTGATCCCGCTCGAATGGAGGGTCTTCATGATCTGGGCCGCATTCTTGAGCACGTCAGGATTCTTCTGGAAATCCTCAATATGCATAGTCGGCAGTTTTACGAATTCGACAAGCTGCGAACCGGTCTCGGGGTCGAAATAGTACACTTCCGGGGCAATACCCATACCAGCGGCCATGGTGCTATTGTTCTTTTCCGCTTTGCGGCTTATGTACTCACCAGTGCCTCTGCCGGCAATTCTCATGGCAACCGTCAGACCATCCTCGAACACGACTTTAAAACTCTTATTGGTAAGGCCTCCCGCCAAGATCTTGATGTCGGCGACCTTTCTTTTAAGAATTTTTTCCGCCAGATTCAGCAGGTCCATAAAATCACTGATCTCATCGGCCCTCAGGATGCTCCAAAAATTATTAACCGATTCATTGTCCATACTGATTGTACTCCTATCTGTTGATTTTTGAGATCTCCGCTCATGCAAGCACATGATACTCCTTTGTGTTAGACAAATGTCAACTCAATTTTTTTCAGATACATTGCATAATCTTCGGGGAGCAAAATAGGCGTTTTTACTGCATGCTTTTTGGCGTGAAAAAGTATATAATGTAGAGGAAGGGCGGTGAGCTGTATGAACGACGATTATTTGTCGATTACGGAGCTGGCAAAACTCAGAAAGGTTTCCAGCGAAACCCTGCGGTACTATGACAGGATCAATCTCCTCAAGCCCGAATATATAGATCCAGAGACAAGATACCGATATTATTCGGTTCGCCAGAGTGAAAAACTCGGCGTCATCAGAGAGCTGCGGGAGCTCGGTATGTCCGTGGAAGAAGTTAAGGACTATTTTAAAGACTGCAATCTGCGGAAATCCATACGGATCTTCTCCGAATATTACTCAAAGCTTCAGGCCGATATCGAAAGAAAACTGTTTCTGTGCCATACCATCGCACGGAAGCTCTCATTTCTGGGAGAACTTACCTCGCTTAAAGAAATCGAACATCCGTGCATGCGGTATTTCCCTGAGAGGAACATCATCACCTTCGGCGAGCCTGCCGGAGGTCCGAAAGAGCATGTGTATGCGCTGACCAAGCTGGAATGGTATCTGAACGAAATCGCGCCGATCCTCGCCACGGACTGCGTCGGCGTGTACGCGGGAGAAGAACTGCTGGAAAAGAACGAAAACTACATCCACGCGATACCTATGCTGTTTGTGGACAAGGATGCCGTAAAAGTAAAATCGGAATATATGCGCAGTGTCCCCGCCGGAGATTATCTGTGTGTGGCTTACCACGGCGGGCGGCTTGAAAAATATGACCCGTGCTTTGAGAAAGCCAAGGAATATTTAAGGGATAATAACTTAAAAATAAAGGGATATATCTATCAGATATATAAGATCGACGTAACCCTGACCGGCGACCGCAGCGAGACCCTTTTGGAGGTCCAGATACCTGTTACCCCAAAGTAGGGACCGCATTTTCAAAGTGCCGTTCACTTCCATAATTCCCGCTGCGTGAATGGCCCGCCGTATAAGCAAGGCGGGTATCCCTCCCGGGCGGCGGCACGCGTTCAGGACCATCGCGGTACGACAGAAAAATGCCCTTTTATGGCCGTAAGTTCGATACAACCAAATAAGGAAAGAACGCAGGACCCTGTCAAGGACGGAGGATCGTCGTTTCACCGGGGCTTGAAGAAAGGGAAAGCCAGCGTCTTTTAGGCGCTGGCTTTTATTGTGCCTTCGTGAAACAGGCCGTATCTCCCCTTTCAGAGGAATGATCATAAGCAAGCAGGCGAGAGTCTTCGGCCGCTCCAAATGGGCGGCGGATGCTCAGTCTAAACGGGAAAAATTATTCCGAAAAGGGTATTGACATTTGTGCAGCACAAAGGGATAAAGTTTGTCTTAGGAAATCTCCAACAAGCGTCAGCAAAATCGCTTTTCTATCTGAGACGATTTATAATCGACAGAAACAGACAGTGATTTTCATCTTAGGAGATACACAAAATTTGACGGGTCTTCCGTCATACACATCCTTTTTTTCACCAATAAGAAAGATTGAGCACGCGCCCGGAGGCGGCCATATAAATTAAGAAACATGAATTATATGAGCACGTTTTTTCGGATCGGCAAATGCTCACGGCAGCTTTTCCCGGAAATTCTTTCAGGCAATTTCTCCGTGAAGGCAGCACCAGAACAGGCGCTGTCTGCAGATAAAGACAGAACCGTTTTCGAACGGCAGGATCCGACAAGCGCATTGCCGTCATGGACGGGAGCGCCGATGACAACAAGTCGGACACGAAGGCAGAAAAAAGTCCGGCCCTGGTGGAGCTTAACGACAGCCCCGCAGGTCCGGCCGGAACCATCAAGGATGCCGCAAGCGAAGCGGAACCAATTTCTTGACGGCAACGGAAAAGATTGCTGCTCAGGCAATGAACATGCAATCCAGAAACGCCTCAAATAGTTTTTTCAGGCGTTTTGCAGCCAAGTCTCCCGCAGCAGAGCCTGTCCGGCTCGCCGGGTGCTTGACTGAACTCTCCTCAACATGAGGAATCTTTTGGGAAATCGCATTTGAACAGGTACGCTGTGCCTTTCATTCTGCGGCCGCTCCCAAAAGGCGCATCGGTGGCAAAGGAAACCTTTGCACCCCTTCCCCGGCTTATATAAGGCCGGAAGTTCCGAGCTGAAACGCCGGAAGATTTATCATGTCAGTCGCCTGCCTTGCAGGTTGTCTGAATAGTGGGTGAATGGCCAGAGACAATCGCCAGCCGCGAGGGGCGGCACCGGAATTTTTTCCGCCCCTCGAAGGGCATGGCTCCATTGGCCATGCGAATTCTGTCATGGTCGGCGGTCGGTGATGCACGGAAAGCTCACGCGATCGTCCGATATGCAGCTGCGGATACCCCTCCGCAGAACCTCAGGGCTCATAAATGGACTTGCCCTGATCCAAAATGAATGACACCGGAATCCGGAAACGCTCGCTTGCAGCCTTTCCGGAATTCGGCACGGATGCTGTACCCGGCGTGTCCAACAGCATCCTCTTTGCCATTTTGCGGCCATATCCGTCAGATCTGAAACGGCGCCGCACGTTGGTATTTGTCATCTCGAGGGACCACCCTGATTCGTCAGGTAAATAGGAATATCTCCAGGCAGCCAGAGCATGTTTTTCTGTCCGAGACGATATCGGAAGAAATTCTGCTCCGGAAAAATGTCGCGAAGCGGTATCTTCGCATCTGTCTGCGAATCAGTCTGCATCAGAAGAGCAGGCTTTTTCGTGCAACAAGGAAACCCTCTTCCGGATTTTTTAGAAAAAAAATCCGGTATGCAGGCAATCCCGATCTTCGGCTTTTCCCGCAGCTTATGCGGTTCCATCAGAGGGCAGCGTGAACCTACAGCAGAAAGGTTCCGCGATTCCCGGCCATGCGCATCGGTGTTCGATGGAGCGGCCCGGGTTCCTCCTGCAGAAAAGTTTGGGCGTTCGGTTGGCTTTTTCCCTTTTGCGAGAGCGGCTCTCAAGAAGCCGTGTTCCCACATCTGGCTCGAAATTTGGCAATTCTACATTTATGATGGATCTTTCCATTCAAATGTCCAACTTAATTTTACAGTTAACCTTCTGCGTCGTTTAAACCAGTAAATTTTTATGTTGCGTATGTTCGCCCGGTTCCCATTTTTGTCCGAGCATTGCGACGTAATGATTTAATAAAACATGAGGAGGATATCGATGTTCAAAATTGTGGAGGACCACAGGGATGATTACGTGGAATTCATGAAAAAATTGGTTTCCATTAAATCATTGACCTGTCAGGAAGGGACGCTAGCTCAGTTCCTTCTTGAGGAATTCCAAAAAATGGATGTGGATGAAGCCTTTATCGATGGCGCCGGCAACATGGTTGCTATCGTCAGAGGCGAAGGAAAAGGCCCGAACATTATACTGAACGGCCATCTGGATGCGGTTCCGGAAGGCAACTTGGATAACTGGGCTCCTTACGATCCATACAAGCCCGAGGTTGTGGATGGGAAACTGATCGGAAGAGGCATCGACGATCTCAAAGGCGGTTTGGCCGCACAGATTTTTGCATTCAAGGCAATCCTTGAAAGAGTCGTTAAAAAAGGAAAGAAACTCCCCGGAGACCTGATCTTCCTCGCTGTTGTTCAGGAAGAGCCCGCAGAGATGTTCGGCATGGAATATTTCTTCGACTATACCATGAAAGAAAAGAACATCAAAGCGGATCTGGTCTACCTTGCAGAGCCTTCTTCCAACGACCTCGCCATCGGCCAGAGAGGAAAAGTTGAGCTTGTCGTAAAGACTTTCGGCAGATGCGCCCACTCTTCCCAGCCGCAGGAAGGCATCAATGCTCTGGAATATATGGTTCCGATTCTTCAGGATATCTTCAGCCATACGGGCATCGAGCTCAAGACCGATTTCCTGGGATCCCGGACTCCGATTACCGTGACGAACTGCATCGTCAAACCCGGCGGGACCTTGAGCGTGATCCCGGACGAGTGCGAAATTTCCATCGACAGAAGATATTCGACGGAGCAGTCGCTGGATGACCTCCTGAATGAGTTCAAAGCCATCTTCAAACGCCTGAGCACTTCTTATCCTGAATTCAAGGCCACGGTTGAGCCCAGAGTTTATGAAGAAACCTCCTATACCGGATATAAACACAAGGTCAAGAAGTTCCATCCGCCATGGTCTACCGACCGGAACAACGAATACGTCGTGAAGTCCTTCAAAGCCCTCAGAGCCCTCGGACAGGATCCTGCTGAGAAATACTGGAAGTTCGGAACCGACGGCGGCACGACCTGCGCGATCCATGGTATCCCCACGATCGGTTATTCCGGAGCTGAGGAGAAATGGGCACATCAGCCGAAAGAACAGGTCGACCTCGAAGAGATGTACAAGACCTACGAAGGCTATGTTGCCATGCTCGCAGAGATTTATGGCATTGACGTATCCGCTTTTAATTAAGTTGAATTAAAATAACAAAAAATAATAATAAGGAAAAGGAAGAAACTTATGGAAAAGTCTAGACCGAAAAGACCTGTATTAGCATTCATCATCATGATTGCTCTTGCTCTCGCGATCTACGCATGCAGCTACATTCAGTTCCCGAACCTTGGCATTCTTCCCGATTACACGACCTGGCTTGAGCAGGCCAAAGACGGCAACATCCTTGCAAGAATCATGTATGTGCTCAGCGACTGGGGCGATCCTACCTATCAGAAGACTGCCCTCGGCGGCCTGATGATGATCGTCGGCTGCATCATCGCTCTGTATACCGGTAAGAAATCCAAATGCACTTTCGGCGTTTGCTATGGCACGGGTCTGTTCTACAGAATCCTCGTCGCACAGCTCGCCACCAGTGCTATCAGCGTTTACCTTTATCAGGGTATCTGGGATACTCAGGAAATCGCGTTTGTTCCTACCTTCATCGCCATCGCCAGCTTTGTGCCTGCCATGATCCTGAAATACGGCGGCGAATGGAAAAAGCTCCTCACGGTTATCGTTCTGGGCGTCTTCCTTGGCTGCCCGTTCGCATACTTCATCTACATGCACTTCGTTGGCCCGTGGGGTCTGCCGGGTGCTGTTGCTTGGACTACTCCGATGATCGTCAGTGGTTTCATCTCCCTTGAACTGTGCCGCTGGCTCCCTTGGATGAACAAACAGCCCTCCGATCCTGAAGTTCCCGCACCGGAAAAGAAGGCCGTTGTTGCTCTTGGCGCCGGAAATGCCCCTGTCATGAACGGCGAATGGTTCGTCAAGAGAGTCTTTGCTGATTTCACCGAGCCTGTCTTCTATGGCAACGAACTTGCCGGCCTCCTCTTTGTGCTCGGCGGCATCATCTCCATCTTCCTGAACCCCTCGAACCCTGGTTACGGCAACGGCAACGTCTATCTGGTCATCCTTGCTTCCCAGATCCTTGCCGCCGCGATCGGCATCTTCCTTTATTGGCATCGTTGGTTTGAACTGGGCTGGTACAACACCTTTGTTCCTGTCGCTTCTCTGACTCCGGCCTTCGTTCTCTTCTATGGCACTGACCTCTATGTCGTCATCACCGGCGCGATTGTCGGCGCCGTGTTTATGCCGCCTGTCGCCGAGTGGCTCGGAAGAACCATCTGCAAAGAACATCATGGTTACATAGGCTCCGTCATCTCCATGTGGATTTGCTGCCTGATGTTCATTGCGATCTTCAACTTTGTCCCTGGCTTCGGATGCTAATTCGCAATTTTTCATGAACCGCCTTCTCTTCCCTACTGTTTTAGGGAAATATAAAATTAACAAAGGAGATTTCAAAATGGCACTTGTTAAGACAAATATCGATGAAGCCATCGCGAGAATCGCTGATTGGAAGGGCAAGAAAGTTTCTTACGCCCCGATTTCCGGCGGTATCACCAACCCGAACTTTAAAGTCAATGTCGACGGCAAAGATTTCTTCCTTAAGATCCCGGGCGCGGGCACCGATTTCATTGACAGACCGAACTGCCATGCCGCCAACGTCATCGCTGCCGAGAGCCACGCGGGCCCGCAGGTTTATTACTACTTCGAAGATACCGGCGTTGAGGTTTTTGAGTGGCTCGACGGCTACAGACAGGTCACCTTCGGCGACGTGTATACTGAAAAGATCTTCACTAAGATCTTCCAGAATATTTCCGCGTTCCATAATACTCCCGGCAAAACGCTGCCGCTGACCCAGAACGTTTTCGAACAGGCTTGGGATATGATCGACAGAGCCAAACAGGGCAACTATCTCCCGCCGTGGCACGACAAGATGGAGTACATCCTTCATACTACTGAAGATGCCTTCAACAACAACGGAATGGTCCTGAAACCTTGCCACAACGACTTCTGGACCAACAACCTGATGTACAACGAAGAAAAAGACGACCTGAAGATCATCGACTGGGAATATGCCTCCATGAACGATCCTTACTATGATCTTGGCCTGATCGCTACGACGAACTATCTCACCGAGGCTATGGATGTCGAGCTCTGCAAGGTCTATCACGGCGGAAACTTCGACGAAATGGGTTTTGCGAAGATGAAACTCTATAAGATCGTCGGCGATATCAAGTGGGCTTACTGGGCACTGCAGCAGTCCTTCAATTCCGACGTTGCTTTCGATTACATGAGCTGGTACGGCCAGAAGATCGCCCGTCTCCAGCATCTGTGGCTTGATCCTCGTATGGATATGTGGCTCAACATGCTCAACGGCAAACCGGTTTTCAGAACCAAATAACAAAACATCGGAGATCCCTCTCTAAAAATAGAGAGGGATCTCTTTTTAGGTAAAACGGCCACCTGAATCTGATTTAATGCGGCACGGCTGTTCCACATCATCCGCAGATTCTTCTCTGGAAACCATCTGATGCGGTTCCATGAGAAAGTATCATATCCTTCCCATGGCGCAGATGGCATCGGCATTGGCCGCTCAGGCAAGGCAATCTTTAAAAATCATTGACAGCGGGATATCCAAACTTAGCGGTACCTTATTTGCGCTTTATGAGGTCGGCTAAAACAGCTATCGGTAAAAATAATAAAGCCAATAAAAAAGCCCAGATGATACTCACCTCCTTTGTTCGAATGATAACGAATACTGTTTTACAAAAAGAATCTATTTTTAAAATCTTTCGAGCTTTCATTGGGGTAGCCGTTGCGTTTTTACGATCTACGTTTATTGTAGAAACGTTTTCCAACAATTTCAACAAAATATTCTATGTTGGTACACTTATGTCTCACCATTTTGTATGTTTTCCCTAATTCTTACTTTTTTCTCGGTTTAATTCGATAGATAGACAATAGGCATGCCTGTGAAGTCAGATTCCCATAAAACGAACTGTTTTCTCTGTCTTGTGATTAAAGTTTATCGTTTTGTGATAGAATCCTAATAATTATCAATCCGATATTCATTTCCGCACCGGTAGAAAAAGGTTTTTTAGGCGATAATATTTCATGGGATTTCCCGACTTTTTCTCGAAAAAAGTCAATAATTTAAGCACCTCTTTTTCAAGCGAAAAGAGGTGCTTTTTACGTGCATATTTTATCTGGATATTCCCAGTGTTCATGCCGATGTCTCTACTACGGAACGGATATAGGCTCATTCTATTCCGTCGGCGGATATCTTGGAGGGTCTGCTCACGTCGAAGGGCAAGCCTCAAGCCGTATCCGGGACTTGAATCCGGATAAATAAACCCCAAATAAACCCCAAGCGCCAAAAATGCCTAAAAAACAAGCCGCATAGCTACACCATAAACGGCTTAACCATGCGGCTTATTTGGTCGGAGTGGCGAGATTCGAACTCGCGGCCTCTTGGTCCCGAACCAAGCGCGCTACCAAACTGCGCTACACCCCGGACAGCTTTTTTATTATAACTGCCGGAGCGAATTTTGTCAACAGAAATCTGTGTCGAAAACGCGGAAAATTCCACGGTTTTTCCCGGATCTCAAGCGGTCTTTCGGGAGACGGGAAAAGAGCCGAACTGCCGTTTATAGGCGCGGGAAAAACCGCTGACCGTCTCGAATCCGTACTTCACCGCAATGTCCGAAAGCGGCCTGCCCTGCTCGATTTCCCGCACGGAGAGCACCAGCCGGAGCCGGCGGACATAGCCCATCAGACTCTCTCCGGTGCATTCCCGGAACAGGCGGCAATAATGAAAAACCGAGTACCCGGCGGCGGAAGCGATCGTATACGGCGAAAGATCTTCCAAAAGGTTCTCTTCAATGAAGCTCTTTCCTGTCAGAACGGCGGTTTTATAATCCATTTTCGAAGCCCCTTTCGTTTCACAGATTTTACGGGAGGATGGCGGCAGGACGGCTGGAGTGAAAGGACCGCCCTGCCGCACCGTTCTTTCCGGCACAGAGGAAAGGATATCGTCGAGCGTTGAGACATCCTTCCCGGAAAGAAGCGGTGAGGACCGCTTATAACAAAAAAAGATGCCTTTCTCAAGTGAGAAAAGCATCCGACTACTCAAAAAAGGACTGCTCCCTTGAACAGACCCCTCTCCGGTCAAATGACTATGTGGTGCTCTCCGAACCCGAGAAATGATTTTGCGGAAATTATCCTGGCTTATGCTTCATCCTCCGGAGGCGCCTTCCCATCAAAAAGACAGTGGCAAATGCCTCCTTCGTCGGCAATTACAGTTGAGGTCACAGCGACGGATTCTCACCGCCTTCCATCCCGTCCGTTACAACGGGATCCCTTTCGGGCAACCGCAAAACCCACAATATCCAATTTTCAAGCTGTGCCTTCCGGCAATTTTCATTGTACTCCCCTGTACGGAGAAAAGCAATTCCGTTTTTGCGATTTCCGGAAGAGAACCTTGCTCCGGCATAGCCGGATGCGGCCGATGGGAGGCCCTCTCCGCTTCTTCATTGGCCGTAAGAGGCATCCCAGCGGCGGCCGAATGGAACCGCCTTCTGAAAGAAAACAGGCTTCCTCTCCCTTTTTATTCGCCCGCCGCGGTTTTTCAAAACAAAAGGAGGCCTCGCGGCCTCCGGTTATGGATCTTATTTCAGATATCCGGGACGGGATCCGGCAACTTTTCGGAGGTGACGACCGTCACCATATCGCAGAGGGCTTTAAGCTCCTCCGGGGCGTAGCGGCCGGTCAGCACCAGCTCGCAGATCGGCGCCCGAAGGGAGAGAAGCTCCCGCACCTCGTCGGCCGAGATCAGGCCGAAGTACATCGGGATCGTGATCTCATCCAGAACGACGAGGCCGAAGCCGCCGCTCGTTAGCGCCTGCCTCGCGCGCTCAAGGCCGCGTCTTGCGCATTCGCGGTCCTTCGCATCCGGTTCCCTGCCGCAGATACAGCCGGTGCCGCAGCCGAACTGGGCGGTTACAACCCCGGGAATGGCCTTGCGCAGTGCCAGAATGTCGCCGTGTGGGTCATCCTTGATGAACTGGCCGACAAATACTTTTCTGCCTTGCCCCGCCACGCGCACCGCAAGCCCGAGCGCCATGACGGTTTTGCCCTTGCCGTCGCCGGTAAAAAGACGGACATGACCGTTTTCCATCAGGAATCCCCCTTCTTTATTTTATCCTTATTTATTATACTACATTTCCGCACGGATCACAAGCAAAACGGCTCACGCCTTTTGATAAAACGGATGCGAAAGTTTCTCCGCGGCCTGAATCAGCTTGAAATCCGCCTTCATCATCTCGAAGCGGTCGCCCTTGCGGAAAAACGGCCGGACGGCTTTTGCGATCTTTGTGAAAAAGGCCTCCTTGTCGCCGTCGAAATCGACGAGCAGCAGCAGATGCGGGGCGATCTCCTCTTTCCCCTGAGAGAGGAGCAGCCAGGCGCGGTAGACATCGTCCGACGCGCTGAAAAAGCCGCTCAGCGCCGCGAGCACGGGCTCAGGGATATAATTCGGTTTGGAGAGCTTGAGGCCGCCGGAATAGGTCTGTTTCTCGAGAGAGACCGCCGGCTCCGAGATCGTCTGTTTGCGCTGGATCAGCAGGGATTTGCCGTGCGGATTGACGACGATGCCCGAAACCGACTCCGGTGCGTTTGCCAGGATGGATTCCAGTTTGGCAAACGGCAGGACGACGACTTTTTCGTGATCGAGCGGGCTTTTCATGAACTCGGCATAGCTCGTAAAGGCGGGCAGATATTCCCCTTTTTCCGGGATTTTGAGCAGGCGGATGTCCGTCTGTGTTTTATTATACGGGATCAGAAACGCGGAATCCTTGAGGTCGCTGAAGACTTCTTTTTTTCGTTTCATATCTTCCCCGGCCAAAACGCCGGCAATCTCCCCGACGTCGAGACCGTTTTCGAATCCGGTGATATCCATACGGACGCCCCCTTTCTTCCATTATATGATAGCACGCTTTTCTTTGTTTCGCAACGAAAAAAGGCCCGTCCTCAGACAGGCCCTTTTTGTTTTTTTCCTTATTCTTTCTTCTCTTCCGAAGGCCCTACGGGGCTTTCGGGAGCGGCCTGTTTCGCCTCATATTTGGCGCGAAGCTTGGCGGCCTTCTTTGCCTCCCGGTTCTCACGGCGCTTTCTGCTGCCGCGGAGAATGCCGCTGACGGCCAGCGCAAGCACGGCAATAATCACGGCCCAGATCACGATGTAGGGCAGGCTGCTGACAAACCAGACGGAAAAATTCTCAAAGTCCTGGCCGATCTGATAGAAGTTGTCGCTCAGGCGGGTGGAGATGCGCTCCCAGACCGTACCCTCCTCGACCTGCGTTTCCCGCTGCACTTCGTCGATGGTCAGATAGACGGTACTGTAATCAACTTGGTTGTCGTACATGCGCAGCTGGCTCTCGTAGGACTCAATCTGATAGCGAACCTCGGAAAGGCGGGCTTCCAGCGTGACGATGGCGTCGACATTCTCCGCCATGGCCAGAAGCTCAATCAGACGGTCGTACTCGGTCTGAAGGGATTCCTTGTGGGCCTCGATATCGACATAGTCCAGCGTGACGTCCTGCGTCTCCTCGTTGCGGTAGGTCACGTTCGCCATGCCGCCGATCTGCTCGAGGAACGCATCCAGCTTGTCGGCCGGAATGCGGAGCGTGTAGCCCACATTCCGATCGGAAGAAGAATAGATCGAATTTCCGTTGAAGCTGGAGCTCTGCACATAACCGCCGAGATCCGTCACCATCGCGTCGACCTGTTCGGTAAAGGTGTCGAATTCCAGCGTTTGAAGCTCCATGGTCACCGTGCGGATCAGTTTGCGGCCGGTCGTCTCGGCGGCGGCGCTGTCATTGACGGCAGGTGTTTCCGCTGTATCCTTGGACGCATCCGCCGTGTAGTTCCATCCGGACTCCGAGGCCGTCATTCCGGAATATCCGCCGCCCAACATCTGGCCGTCGTAATCCTCGGAGGCCTGTGGCGCCTCTTCCTCCATGGTCGCCTCGTCCTTCGCGGAAGAGGCACAGGCTGCGAACGATAGGATGAGTAGCAGAGACACGAGAATTGCAAATACTTTCTTCATGGTCATTCCCTCCGTAAAAGTCGTTTCATCCCATAAGTGGCCGATTCTTCCTTTTTTGTTGCAGGCTGCCCCGGAAATCTCAAAGCTCCGGGTAATAGGTCTCCTCCGGACCATCCTGATCGTTGGGCACCCGCCGCCCCGAAATCTCAAAGCTCCGGGTAATAGGTCTCTTCCGGACCATCCTGATCGTTGGGCACCCACCGCCCCGAAACCTCAGAGCTCCGGGTAATAAGTTTCCTCCGGACCATCCTGATCGTTGGGCGCCCGCCGCCCCGAAATCTCAAAGCTCCGGATAATAGGTTTCCTCCGGACCATCCTGATCGTTGGGCGCCCGCTGCCCCGGAAATCTCAAAGCTCCGGGTAATAGGTCTCCTCCGGGCCGTCCTGATCATTGGGCGCCCGCCGCCCCGAAACCTCAGAGCTCCGGGTAATAAGTTTCCTCCGGACCGTCCTGATCGTTGGGCGGCGGTACATCCTCCGGAGAACGCACGATGGTCAGATCCTCCTCGGGCGGAAGCTCCGGTTCGTCGGCAGAGACGGCCCGGCTTCGCTCACCGAGAAGTTCATTCAGATAAGCGACATCCGCCCTGCTCCTGCGGTTGAGATACGCCCAGAACAGGCCGTAGGCGGCTAAGAGGATCAGCGAAGCGCCGCTGATATACGCGCCGGCCCTGAGACCCGGCGTCTCATACCGAAACTCGATGACCACGTCGCCCTTCGGCGCGGGAACCGCCATGAAGCCGTAATCCACCTGCTCAATCGCGGTCTCCACGCCGTTGACATAGGCGGTCCAGCCCTCATCGTAAGGAACAGAGAAAAAGACGAGATTCTTCCAGCGCAGATTGATGCGGCAGACAAAGCCGTCGGAGGTCCCGACAAAGCTCTCGGAAGCATGGGAGGCACGCTTTGCGGCGTATCCCTCGAAATCCTCATACGACATATAATAATCCGGCCCGTCCTTGAGGTGCGTCAGCAGCTTGTCGTAATAACCGATCTGCGTTTCGTTCAGCACCAGAGCCGAGAGCAGAACGCGATCCCGGTATTCGATGGGCACATTCTCGAATTCCGCCTCCGTAATATAATTGTCAAACGTATATCCCATCGGGACGTAGTTTGTATTTTCATAGATCGTATAGCCGTCTTCGGTGCCATAATATTCAAAGCCCTGGACCGGAGATTCCTCCGGGGCATCCTTTGCATACAGCCAGCGGACGGAAAGGAAACTGCGCAGGGCATAATAGGAATAATCCGGCTTGCTGGAGACATCGCGCGTCACGTCGACCATCGGATAAAACTCCATGATGGAGGCCGGAACGACGCTGTGGAAGCAATGAATGGACGGCAGTTCCCAATAAAGACCCATGTTGTCGAGCGCACCGTAGAAATCGCAGCGCGTGAAATTGCCGTCTGGCTCGGGAAGGCTCACCTCGCCGCGGTAAGCGGTGGCCTCATGGACGATCGTATCGTGCGAGGAGGAATAGCTGTATCCGTTGAGCAGGTAGATGACGCCGTAGGCGACGCAGGCGAGCGCCGTGAAGCCCATCGAGAGCTTACGGAAATACGGCTTCCTGCGCAGCCTCCACAGGCAGAACGTGATGCCGAGGCAGATAAACGCAAAGGCCACCGTCTGCCAGAAGATCGCGGGGTCGTTTTCGAGCCCGAAGCTCCAGACGCCTTCCTCCTCCACCGGCGTCAGGCCGATGGCGACGGTATAGATGCTCATGAGCACGGCGCTGGGGATCAGGCCCTTTTTGAAATCGATCACGCGCTCCGGCACCTCGTCCGCGCAGCGCTCAAGCGCCTTGGCGGTGGCGAGCGCGAGCATAATCTCAAACATGTAGAACCAGCGGGTATAATAAGAGTTATTCATCAGGATGAACAGCGCGTTCATCCACGGAACCGCGGCACAGACCGTGCAGACGAGAATCATGCGGCGGAGCCATGTGCCTTTTGAACTGCGCATATAGGCCAGCACGCCGACCATGCCGTAAAGCGGAAGCCAGCCCGCCATCGAGGCCCACTGCGCCCCTTGCCCGGTAAACATGTTCTGGCGGGAAGGCAGGTCGGGCGGGAAGAAAAAGCTCGCGACAATAGCCGGGATGCGCTGCTCGCTGTAATAAAGCCAGAGGTACCAGCCGCTCAGCAGATTCCCCGTTCCGGTTCGCGGGTTACTCCAGATAGCGAGCACGGAGGGCAAAAACGCCGCCATGGCGATGCCAACGCCGAGCACGGCCTCCAGCGCAACGAAACAGAACTTACGGAGCCGGTGCGGCGTGCCCTTCACCGAGATGCGGACAAAGAAGTAGAAAACGAGAAAGACCGCTTCTCCGATAAAGAACCAGTAGTGCACGATCGCGTTGACGGCAACGGTCAGGGCAAAGATGCCGTGGCGGTCGTTCTCAAGCAGCTCCTCCATGCCGATGAGCATCAGCGGGAAGAAGACGAGCATCTCGTGAAAATGGAAGAAGAAAACGTTATAAATGGAGAAACCGCAAAAGGCGTAGAGCAGCGAGGCGAGAACCGCCCAGTGCTTGTCGCCGACGAAGCGTTTGAAATAAAAAAAAGAGGTGAACGCCGCAAAGCTGAATTTCAGCACCAGCAGCGGCGCCATCAGATACGGGACCCACGAGGTTGGGAACGGAAGCGTCAGCCAGAAGAACGGGCTGAACAAAAAATAAAACGAATAGGAGCCGATGAAGTTTGCGCCGAGATCCGTATTCCAGTCCCAGCCGAAATTCCCTTCCAGCACCATATCGTGGACGTGCATCATAAACGGGATGTCCTGAACGTTGAAATCCCCGTAATAGGTGAAGATCCCTCCGTTTTTGATCGTGATGGGCGCAAAGACGATGACCGCGCAGACAAACGCGAGTCCAAACGCCATCCAATGGAGGTTTTCCCCCTGTTTCCATTTCAGCGGCATAGCTCTGTCCTTTCCTTTGGTCGGCAACTGAAAATTATTCCTTATATATTGTATAACAAAATCCATGAAATGAAAAGTCCGGTGCATGAAAAATCGCTCCTGACATGCAAAACGCCCGCGGAGGACGAAAGCTGCAAAAACTGCTGTTCATTTCCGGCATTTTGTCGTATAATAACAGGTACAGCTTTCGCCGGTGGTGGCTCCGACGGGCGTTTTTGATTTTCTGGAACCGCGCGTTCCATGGATTAAGTGCGGGTGGGAACTGAATTTCCTGCATGGGAGGATGAAATATGGCCGGGAGCAGATTTTACGCCTATCTTTCGCGGATGAAGCATATCTTCCGCTGGCCGCTGATGCGGAATTCCCAGCCGGAATCTCTCTCCGTGCATACGCTCGATACCGCCGTCGTCGCCCATGCGCTGGGCCTTTTGCGAAATCGGCGCTTCGGCGGGAACTGCGACGTGGAACATCTGGTGCTGCTCGCCCTCTATCACGACTGCGGCGAGATCCTCACCGGCGACATGCCGACGCCGATCAAATATTTTAACCCGGAGATCAACCGGGCCTATAAAACCGTGGAATCCTTCGCCACACACCGCCTTGCGGAGATGCTGCCGGAGGATCTTCAGTCGGACTATCTGCCCCTGCTCGACCATTCCGGCGAGGACCCGGAACTGCTCCGTCTCCTCAAGGCGGCCGACAAAATCTCCGCATTAATAAAATGCGTGGAGGAGGAGAACGCCGGCAACAGGGAATTCTCCCGCGCAAAAATAAGTATCGGGAAGGCCATCGCGGACATGCACCTGCCGGAAGCGGACGCTTTCGTTGCTGAATTTTTGCCCAGCTACGGCCTCACCCTGGATGAACTGGACTAACGCATAATGGCGGAAATGCCGTCGACGATGTTGCCCACTGCGCCCATGGTTCTGCGCGCACTGCGGCGGAGTCTGCGCATGTTTCTGCTGTTCCCGCTCATCGCATAAATCGCGGTGCCAATCGCCGCCGCCGCCGCAACGCCGGAAACGATCGCAGCCGTGTTTCTGTTCATAGTCATTTGTTGATCCCTCCGATTTCATTCATTTGAACTTAGTTTCCCCGCTCGGGAAGCGAAGATTCCCGGAATCCGTTTCCGGGAAAACCAATTTTATTTTGCAGATTTTTTTCTGGAACATGGAGCGTGATTTTTATGGAAAAAAGGCCGCAGCGCGTCGCCGCCATCCACGATCTCTCCGGCTTCGGGCGGTGCTCCCTCTCCGTGATCCTGCCGGTGCTCTCCGTGATGGGCGTGCAGGTCTGCCCGGTGCCGACCGCCGTCCTCTCGACTCACACGGGCGGTCTCGGCGAGGTGGTCTTCCGCGACCTGACGGATTACATCGAGCCCGCGCTTGCCCACTATAAAGAGCTGGGCATCGGCTTCGAGGCCGTTTACAGCGGCTTCCTCGGCAGCAGCGCGCAGGTCGACGCCTGTCTCTCGTTTTTCCACTCCTATCCGAACGCGCTCAAAATCGTCGATCCGGTGATGGGCGACAACGGCAAGCCTTACCGCACCTGCACGCCCGAGATGCAGTCCCGCATGGCCGAGCTCGTCGCGGTGGCAGATGTGATCACGCCGAACCTGACCGAGGCCGCCATCCTGCTCAAGAAAGGTTACTCCTACGAGCCGCTGACCCACGCCGCCGCAAGAAGCCTCCTCGCGAAGCTCTCCGAGCTCGGGCCGAACTGCGTTGTCATCACCGGCGCGGAACTTGCCACCGGTGAGATCGCGAACCTCGGCTACGACCGCGGCAGCGGATCGTTTTGGTTTGTGCCATGCGACTATGTGCCGGTCTCCTACCCCGGCTGCGGGGATATCTTCGCCTCCGTGCTGACCGGCGCCCTGCTCGGCGGCGCGAGCCTGCCGATCGCTATGAGCCGCGCCGCGGGCTTCGTTGAGCTCTGCGTCAAAACGACCTTCAGCTACGGCTCCGACACCCGCTACGGCGTGATGCTCGAGAGCGTGCTGCCCGCCCTTTCGCAGCCGAGCGCTCCCGGCAACTACCGGACTTTGTGAGGAAACCATGAGCCGCCTGATCTACAACAGCCGTGATCCATTTTGTAAAACTCCCTTCGGCGCGGTCCCTGCCGGCACGGAGATTCTTTTCCGTGTCCGGGCGGAGAACCCTGCCCCGGGAGTTTTTCCTGTTTTGCGGATCTTTCACGCCGATCTCTGGGATACGCCGGCCTATGAACGGGAAATGCGCCTGGAGGGAGACGCCTTCTGCGCGAAATTTACGCCAGAAATACCGGAACTTCTGTTCTACGAATTTTTCTACGACGGCGCCATTTACCGGAAAGGCAAAGATGCCGGCGCGGTGGCCGATCTCTGCGCGCACTACCAGCTTACGGTTTATGAGGGAGACGAGCCGGCGGCGGAGACCGGCGAAGTGGTCTATCAGGTCTTCCCGGACCGATTTTTTCAGGCCGGAGAACGTCCTCCCTGCCCCTTTCCCGACCGGAGATTTCATGCAGGCCGCGGCGAACTGCCGGAATGGCGGCCGGACGAAAACGGAGATTCCTGCAAAGACTACTTTGGCGGGAACCTTCGCGGCATCATGGAGAAGCTCGATTATCTTGCCTCTCTGTCCGTCACCGAGCTCTATCTGAACCCGATTTTTGAGGCGCATTCCAATCACAGATATAATACTTCTGATTATACAAAAATCGACATTTTGCTCGGAACGGAGCGGGATTTCGCCTTATTATGCGAAAAAGCGCACCGTCTCGGTATAAAAATCCTTTTGGACGGTGTGTTTAACCACACCGGCAGCGACAGCGTCTACTTCAATGCGAGGCGGCGCTATCCCGGCCCGCCGGCCTCTGATCCGGCAAGCCCATACCATGACTGGTACACCTTCGGGGACTATCCCTGCGGCTACCGGACGTGGTGGAACTTCCCCGATCTGCCGGCGGTTGACGGCTCCAACCTGGATTGGCAAAACTTTCTCTGCGCCCCGGGCGGCGTCATCGAGAAGTGGCTTTCGCTCGGCGCGGACGGCTTTCGGCTCGACGTCGCCGACGAGCTTGACGAGGAACTGCTCCGGAAAATTGCCGCCGCCGTACACCGCTTTCCCGGTGCTCTGCTGATCGGCGAAGTCTGGGAGGACGCCTCCAACAAGATCTCCTACGGAGAGCGCCGGCATTATCTTCTCGGCGGCGAGCTTGACGGCGTGATGAATTACCCCATACGGACGGCGCTGCTCGGCTGGCTCAGAGACGGGGCGCCGCTACGGGAGACGCTTCTGGATTTATACGAGAACTACCCGGCCCCCTCCCTTGCCCGGAGCTGGAACCTGCTTTCGACTCACGATACGGAACGGGCGCTCACCTTCCTTGGCTGTGAGCCTATGGGCGGCCATGACCGCGAGTGGCAGGCGGCGCACCATATTCCCTCTCCGGAACAGTATGAGACCGGAAAGCGCCTGCTGACCGAAGCCTTCGCCGCAATCTTCACGCTGCCGGGCACGCCCTGCGTCTATTACGGCGACGAGGCCGGCCTGTACGGTTACGGCGACCCCTTCTGCCGCTGCTGCTACCCGTGGGGAAACGAGGACGCGGAGCTCAAAGAGGTGGTTTCCCGGCTCGGGAAGCTGCGGAAGGAGCATGCCGCACTGATGGGCGGGTACTTTCGCATCTTGCAGACGGATGAGGCGGTCTTTGCCTTTGAGCGAGCGGCCGGCGGACATTCTCTGCTCACCATGCTGAACCGATCTTTGGGGCCGCAGCCTCTGCCGGAGGGATGGGAGAAGGCCGAACCGCTCTTTGGGCGGGCAAAAGACGGGGCACTGGCTCCACAAGAGGCACTTATCCTTCTAAAATGAACCCGCAACCACATTTTTCGGGCGATGCCGGACGATAAACCGCCGTCCCCGCCGCTACTGCCGCCCGCCCTCCGGTTGGGAGAAAACTAACTCTTCTTTCGGCGGAGTGCGGAATGGACCGTCGGCGGCATAGGAACCCTCGTCTTAAAATGAATTTGCAGCCATATCTACGGGAGACCCACTCTCCGGAAAGGAATCCTCGCCTGCCTTTTTGGTTGCCGGAGAAATGCCCCTATAAAATCATGTATAAGAGACCGCCCCTTCAGGCAAAATATTCCTGAAAGGGCGGTTTTTTACAATGCAGATATCCGGAAATCTGGAAGAAGAAAAGCGGCGGTTTGCCGCCATCTTTGACCCGGAACAAAATTTTGACCTTCAGGAACGGAACCTCGTCATCGGCGAGCGGGACGCGGCCCTTTATTTCGTCACCGGACTCACGAAGGACAGCGTCCTTGAACGGGTTCTGGAGACTCTGCTTCTTGCGAGACCGAAGGAAATGAAGGATGCCCAGAGCTTTTTGGAATGCTGCGTTCCGCACTGCGCGGCCACGCTTGAGCAGGAAGAAAAGGCGATTGTGACCGCCGTGCTCAGCGGGCTCACCATCATATTGGTCGAGGGCTTCGACGCCGCCGTTGTGATGGATCTGCGGGAATATCCGCAGCGCACCACTTCGGAGCCGGCACGGGATAAGGTTCTGCGCGGCTCGAGGGACGGCTTCACCGAGACCATGGTGCTCAACTGCGCGCTGATCCGGCGGCGGATCCGGGACCCGCGGCTCCACGTTGAGTATCTGACGGCCGGCGTCAGCTCAAAGACAGATGTCGCGATCTGCTGGATGGAAGGCAGGGCCGATCCGAAGCTGCTCGAAGATGTACGGAGCCGGATCAAGAGCTCCAATATGGATTCCCTAACGATGAATCAGGAGAGCATGGCCTCCCTCCTCACCGGAAAAACGCGCTGGAATCCGTTTCCGAAATATAAATTTACCGAGCGCCCGGATACCACCGCCGCCCAGATTCTTGAGGGAGACCTCGCGATTCTGGTGGATAACTCCCCTTCGGCGATCATCCTTCCGGCAACGCTGTTCGCCATCTCCGAGGACGCGAACGACTACTATTTCCCGCCGCTGACGGGCGCCTACCTCCGGCTGACGCGGCTCATCGTCATGCTGCTGACGCTCGTGATGACGCCGCTGTGGCTGCTGGCGCTGCGGTACCCCGAGTATGTGCCGCAGACGTTTCACTTCATCCTGCTCGACGAGACGCCTTACCTGCATCCGGCGATTCAGCTTCTGCTGCTCGAATTCATCATCGACGGCCTCAAGCTCTCCTCTCTGAGCACGCCGGAGACGCTGACCACCTCCTTCAGCATCATCGGAGCGATCGTCTTTGGGAACTATGCCGTCGAATCCGGCTGGTTCTGCTCCGATACGCTGCTTTATATGTCCTTTGTCGCCATGGCAAACTACAGCCAGCCAGGCTATGAGCTCGGCTATGCCATCAAATATATGCGGATCCTCGCGGTCAGCCTGACGGCGCTCTTCGGCGTCTGGGGATTCGCCGTGGCGATGGCGGTCACGCTGATGCTGATCCTCGCCACAAAAAGCCCGGGCACCAAAGGATATTTCTGGCCGGTCATCCCTTTCTCCGCAAAAGGCATTGCGAAGCTGCTCTTCCGGTTATAAGCATTCGGCCCGTGACCATTTTTTAAGCATAAGAAAACCCCGGTGCCGTCCTTCGGCTCCGGGGTTTTATTCTTTATCCAAGCTCTTTTTCCGCGCCGGGCAGGAACTTCTTCGCGAGCTCCCGTCCGAATTTGGCGTAGCGATAGGACATCAGGGAATACCCGTCGTAGAATCCGGCGTTTTTCTCCACTGCGGCTTTATAAGAAGACCAGCAGCACCACATCGCCGCGACGACCGCGATATAGCCGAAGAGCTTACATTTTTCGAGATTTCCGGCCGGGCGGCCAAGATAATAATCAAGGCACCGGAGGCAGGCATCCTCCGGGAGCTCGCCGTCGTGGCAGAAGGCCGCAAGATCTCCGTAGGGATCGCTCATGGCCGGGAATTCAAAGTCGATCAGGATCGGCTCCGGCTTCCCGCAGGGGAACAGCACGTTGTTCGGCAGACAGTCGCCGTGGCAGGGGCAGAGCTTCTGCGAAAAGCGGTCAAGCGTCGGCTCAAACTCCAGCACCTCCTGCAAAAAGCTCTCGAAGCCTTCCGGGTAGTGCTCCCTTCCGGCGGATTCCTCCGCGATGTTATGATAGCGTTCGAGGCGCATGGAAGGCGTATCGACGACCGGGAATTCGACCGGCAGGTGATGGAACCGGTAAATGAGCTCCATTGAGAGGCGGAGTTCCTCGTCGCTCGTGACATCCGTGACGTGGCTGTTTGGGTAATAGACGGACATCTTGATGCCGAGGCGCGGCTCAAAATAGACGAGCTCGTCGGTGATGGCGTACTCTTTGAGCCGCATGTAGGCGTCATATTCCCGGTCGCGGTCGCAGAAGAGCTCCGTGCCTTTTCCGGGAAGGCGGTAGAGATAGGTTTTTCCCTTGGCGGCGATCACAAAGGTATCGTTGTTGATGCCCCGGCCGGGATTGGTATAAATGTCGTCGATCTCCTGCGGGATGATTCCGAGCACCCCGCAGATGAGGCCGATATGGAACGCATCCAGTTTGTCGGACCACTTGGTCACAGCGTCGTCCATGTTTTCCTTCCTTCCGCATCCCCGGATTCGCCCTCAGAAACGCGGAAACCCCAATTATTTACAAATTTCGCAAAATTGTACGCAAAAGAATAGACCCTCCGCAGACCGGGCGGAAAGCTCTTCGGGAGTCTTCCCGCCCGGCCTGTTTTCAAAAGAGGATCTGATTGAGAGAGGGTACGTATTGCCTTGCGATCAGGCCGCGGCGTCGGTCGTCGGGCCGGATCGGGCTGGTGCCGGATTTCCGGGCACGCCTTTGCGGATTCGGCGGAAAACGGCTGCAAGAATTGCGGCGCCGGCCGCCGAGCCGGAGCAAATAGATCATCGCCTTTCGGACCAACCGCCGGTGAACCCGGCAATGACATCGGGCGGCAGCCGCCGAAGGTTTGGAATTCCGGGACAACAAAATCAGTCGTCGAGCCAGATCGGGTTGGTGAACGCCTTGCGGCCAAACTCGTCGATGCACTCGATGCGGACATATTTCTCCGCCTCGCACCACTGGCAGTCGCCCCAGAGCGGGCACACAAGCTCGGTCAGCGGCGGATCACCCGGATCGTGCCATTTTACGCGAAGCTCGCGCTGGTGGCCGTTCACAAAGATTCTCGATACCGGAGAACAGGAGAAATGGATCGTCCCGTCCTCCACATAGAAATCGTAGATCTCCGGGCCCGCGGAACCGTAGAAGCTGCCGGAGGCGATGGCCTCCATCAGGTCGTCCTGCGAAAGGCTCTTCGCCTTCACCGTGATCCAGCCGCCGAAGGAATCGTTGCCGCCGGATTCAAACGGGTAGAAGTTGTGCCCGTCGTCGACGGCGGTTCCCCAGAGCCGCATGCCGTTCCGGAGCACCGCATCCCAGTGGGAAAAAGCGGTGCCCACGTTTTCGAGCATATAGGAGCAGTAGTTGAACACTTCCATCGCAAAGAGGTGCTTGAGCGGAAGGATCTCGTCGTATTCCACCTTCGACCAGAAGGGATGGTTGATCGTGATCATGTTGCCGCGGTTATAGGCGTCGTCGATCATCTCCTGAAGATCCTCGTAGGTGTGAAACGTCTTGAGATCCAGCACATGATCGTGCTCATAGGGCGGCAGCGTCGCATGCTCCCGCATCTCTTTGGTGCCGGGGAGGCAGAGGAAATGATAATCCCGGATCGCGTGGATATCCGGCGGAGGGTTGATCTCCATGCCGGGCAGCAGAATAAAATTGTCGGAGTCGTATCCTTTGAGGTTGGTATAGCGGTTGTGCTCCGTCAGGATCAGGAAGTTGTAGCCGCGTTTGCGGTACTCCGAAATAACCACTCCCGGAGAAAGCCGCCCGTCGGAGCGGGTGGTATGGGTGTGGATATTCCCCTTGTAGAAATTCCCTTCGGAGATGAATGTCGTTTTTTTCAAAGCGCGTTTCCTTTCAGTTCGGGAAATAGTTGCTGCCGGAAAAAATGATCAGCCCGCAGCAAGCGCGGTGGCGTCGTTGAGCAGAACCTGAGCCTGCTCCGAAACGGTGGCGATGGAGGCGGCGGCATCGGTATCCGTGTAGGTCATGCAGTAGGCGATCTCGTCGGTGAGAGCGGTGTAGATGCTCTTCCATGCGGAGGTCAACGGACGTCTGTGGGCATACTGCATCTGGTTGATCGCATTCACATAGTCCGGATTCGCTTCAATAAAGGCGGCGAGGTCGGCCTGGTTGACGCAGGTCTCGGTCGTCGGGAGGTAGCCGGTCAGAACGGTATAGGCGCCCGCGACGTCGTCGGTGGCAAGGTATTCGATGAACTTCGCGGCCGCGGCGCGCTGCTCTTCAGTGGCGTCGGCAAACATTACGATGTTGCCTGCGCCGGTGGCGATGCCGTTTTCAAAACCGGGGTGCGGATAGATTTCCATCTCGTAGCCGGCGTCGGCCATCCAGCCCTTATACATGGAATAGACGCCGTTAGAGCCGAGGAACATGGCGACTTTTCCGTCAAGGAAGGCGGAACCGATGGTGGACCAGACGTTATCCTGATAGATGTAGGGGTTGAAGAAGATGCCGGCGTCCGCCTCATCCTGGAACTTCGTGAGGATGTCGGCGGCCGTGCTGTCCTGACCAAGCAGGATGGTCTTGTTGTCTTCGCTGATGATCTCGCCGCCGAAGGAATACAGGATGGACTCATAGATCCATGCGTCGGTATCCCAGCAGACGCCAAAGCCGTAGATGCCCTGTTCCGGATCGGTCAGCGCCTCGGCGGTCGTATAGACCTCATCCCAAGTATCCGGGATCTCGGTGATGCCGGCGTTGTCGAAGAGGGTCTTATTGACATAGAGGTTCGGCATGGAGCGGTTGAACGGTACTGCGCGGAGCACGCCGTCATAGTAGCAGGAGACCATCAGGCCGTCCTGATAGTTTTCGACGACGGCCGGATCGAGATACTGGGAGAGATCGACGGTCAGCGGATAGAAGCGGCCGAGGAATGTCTCCTCAATGATCGCCATGGTCGGCAGAGACTGGGAGGCGGCGGCGGCCTCAAGGCGCTCGACGATGTCGTCGTAGCCACCCTGGCCCACGATCGTCACTTTGATGTCGGGGTTGTCGGCCATGAATTTGGTTGCCGCATCGGCGAGGAAGACGCCGGTGTCGGAGTCGTCGGCAAAGACGTTCCAGAAGACGATCTCCACCTGCTCGTCGCCGGCAGGGGTTTCCGCGGCGGACGAGGAATCGCTGCTTCCGGATTCCGGAGCTTCTTCCTCCGTGCCCGAGCAGCCCGCAAGTACGAGGCACAGAACAAGAATCATCGCAAGGAATTTTTTCATGTTGTTTCCTCCTTTAAGGGTATCATGATGGACGAGTTTTATGACACCGGCCTCCGCCGGCAAAGCGCTCATTTGATTCCGCCGTAGACAAACATCTGCTTGATGCTCTTATTGGCCAGCAGGTAGAGAAGGAACATCGGGGCGAACAGCATCAGGTTGCCGGCCATGATCGTATGCCACTCGTTGGCCGCGTTGCCGACCGGCATCAGATTCTGGATGGCGAGCGGCAGCGTGCGCACGGCGTCGTCCGTCGTCAGAATGCTGGTCCAGAAATAGTCGTTCCATTTGTAGACGAAGGTGAACATGACGGTCGTGATGATCGTCGGCTTTGCCATCGGAAGGATGATGCTGCCGATGATCTGGATCTCCGAGCATTTATCGAGCTTCGCCGCGTCGAGCACGTCGTCCGGAAGCGTCTTAAAGGTCTGGATCAGGAAAAAGATCGAGAAGGCCGAATAGATAAACGGCACGATCAGGCCCTGATAGGTGTTGATCCAGTTGATTTTGCTTTCGATCAGATAGATTGAGAGAAAGATGATCTGGGAGGGAACGATCAGATCGAACAGCACGAGCGTGTGAAAGAATTTCCGGCCGACAAACTGCTTCTTCGCCAAGGCATAGGCGCAGGGTACGCAGACGAGAAGCTGGCCGACAATCGTCATCACGGAGATAAAGACGGAGTTCTTGAAGTAGTGGAAGAAGTTCATCTTCTGCCACGCCTCGGCGTAATTCTGCCACTGCAAAATCTCCGGCCAGAGCGTCGGCGGCGAGACGTTGACTTCGCGCATGGTCTTGAGCGAGGTTGAGATCATGTAAAACATCGGGAAAATATAGGCGGTCAGCAGCAGGAGAATGACGATCGCCTCAAGGATGAGAAAGATCACATGCTTCGGCGTGAGCTTCTTTTTTCTCTCTTCAATCCGTTTCATGAGCTTCCCTCCTCACTGATAATGGGCGCGCTTGTTCATCAGCGTAAAATTCGCGACGGAGACCGTGCCGATGAACAGGAGCAGGATGACGCCGCCGGCCATCGCCTTGCCGACGTTGAACTGAAGATAGCCGGTCTCGTAAATCCAGTAGACCAGCAGGTTGGAGGAGTTCCTCGGGCCGCCCTGCGTCATCAGTTTGATGAGGTCATAGGTGCTGAAGGTGCCGATGATCGTTGTGGTGACCAGAAAGACGAAGGTCGGAGAAAGCATCGGTACCGTGATCTTGAAGAAGGTGCGGAACCAGTTGGAACGGTCGAGCTTCGCGGATTCGTAAATATCCTGCGGGATATTCTGTAACCCGGAGGTGACGATGAGCACATTGTAGCCGAGCGATTTCCAGATCGAGACGATGATGATCGAAAGGAGCGAGGTCTTTTCGCTGAGCATCCAGTCGAGCGGATCGAAGCCGAGCGCCGTGAGCACGGCGTTCAGGATGCCGAACTGCGGGTCCATCAAAAACATCCACAGCGCCGCGATCGAGACCCACGAGATGATGTGCGGCGTGAAGACGACGCTTTGCGTGAAGTTGTGGATCGCCGTATTTTTATTGAGAAAGACCGCCACCAGCACCGCGAGCGGGATCGCAAAAATCACGGTGACGCCGGTGAAGATCAGCGTATTCTTAAAAACCAGAAGAAACGTCGGGTCGTGGAAAATCGTCTTGTAGTTACTCAGTCCTACAAACGTGTCGACGTGGAACACATAGTCCACCTTATAAAAGCTGTTGCGGATCGACATCAGCGTCGGGATGATGCTGAAGGTGATCGCGAGAAGCACCGCCGGCGCAATCAGCACGTACGGGCAGCGTAGAACCGGGTTGATGAATTTCATGAAAAACTGCCGGAGCCGGTAGAGAACATTCGGATGATCCTGTCTCATGCCCCGGCCTCCTCTTTGGGAAGCGCGCCGACTTCGGTCCGGCTGCCTTCCCGGTCGAAGGCGTAGAGATCCTTTCTTTCTATGTAGAGGCAGATCTCCTCGCCAAAATCGAAGAACTCCTCGTTGCGCACCGCGAATTCGCAGCCGTCGTCGGAGAGAATCGTGTAGTGGTTGATGTCGCCGAGGCGCTCCCTTGTGGAAATCTTGCCGCGGAATACGGCGCCGTCGAAGTTTTCCGGCCTATGAAATTTTGTTTTGGAGGAACGGAAGCCGAGGGCGGTGCCGTCCGGCTGGGGGGCGATGTTCATGCCGGGATCGCCGATGAATTTCGCGGTAAAGACGTTTTGCGGATTGGAGTAAATCTCATCCGGCGTGCCGTACTGCATGATCTTTCCGTCGTTCATGACCGCGATATAGTCGCCCATGGTCATCGCTTCAATCTGATCGTGCGTGATATAAATAAATGTGGATTTGAGCTTCTGGTGCATGCGGATCAGCTCGCTGCGCATATTGACGCGGAGTTTGGCGTCGAGGTTTGAGAGCGGCTCGTCCATCAAAAAGACCTTTGGCTTCTTGGAGATGGCCCGCGCGAGCGCCACCCTCTGGCGCTGGCCGCCGGAGAGGTTGCCCGGCTTGACGTTCGCGTACTCGGTGAGGCCCACCAGCTCCAGCACCTCGGCGGTGATCTTTTTGATCTCCTCTTTGCTGCAGCCGAAATTCTTGAGACCGAAAGAGATATTCTTCGCAACGGTCATATGAGGATAGAGGGCATAGTTCTGGAACACCATCGCAATGCCGCGGTCGCCCGGATCCATATCGGTGATGTTGACGTCGTCGATCCAGATCTCGCCCTTCGTGCACGACTCAAGGCCGGCGATCATCCGGAGCGTCGTCGTCTTGCCGCAGCCGGAGGGCCCGACCAGTACCGTGAACGATCCGTCTTCGATGTCGAGGCTCATGTCCTCCATGACCGTCAGGCCGTTCGGATAGGTTTTTTTGATGTGTTTCAGTGAGATCATCGGCATGCCCTTCCTGTGTAGATTATTTCATGCGCTTGGCCAGCGCCTCTGCGACCGGATCCCAGTCGATGCCGGACACCTCCCGGATCTGTGCGATCTCCCGCGTCGGCAAGGAATCGTATCCGCGAAGGCCGCCGCAGATGCCGCAGGCCATGGCCCCGATCGTATCCGTATCTCCGCCCGCGTTTGCACAGAGCCTCGCGCAGGTGAGCGCATCCCCTTTTGCATAGAAGCAAAGCCCGATCGCCGCCGGAACCGCCTCCTCGGCAGGAAGCCCGGTCCCGATCCGTGCATTCAGCACGGTAAGGGCGCTTTCTTCATCCGGCGAGCGCGAAAGAAGCTCCACGGCGCGCTCGATCTGCAAGGAGACCCGCACGTCGGAGACTTTATAGCCGTAGATCTCCGCCCGATCCGCCGCGATGGCCGCCGCGTTGACGGCAGCGTCGAGATCCCCGGTGCGCACCGCGCAGGAGACCGCCGCCGCAACCGCGGCCGCCGAGCTGATGGCCACATTCGTGTTATGCGTCGCAATCGAGGCGCGGTAGACGGCGCTGATCAGCGCCCCGCTGTTTTCCCAGTTCCAGACGATGCCGACCGGAAGAATCCGCATAGCGGCGCCGTCGGTCCGGCCGGCTTTTCCGGCCTCCTCGGGAGGCAGGCCGTTTTTGATCGCCTCGAGCGCCTTTCTTGTGCTCGGGCCGAGGACGAGGTCGTTCTTCTCCCCGCCTCTCTCCAGCCATTCATCGATGCCGGAGACAAATTTCATCGGGTCGACGTCGCCGTCCCGGATGATGAGATCGCAAATGAGCCGCGTGAACGCGCTGTCGTCGGTCGTCTCCCCGGCGAGCCTGCCGTGGGAGATCGTGTTCTCCGGATGGCCGGGCAGAAGCTCCTCCACCTTTCCGAAGACGGAACGGCTCTTTTCGCGGGACCACATCTCCATCGGCATGCCGTATGCATCGCCGAGCGAAACGCCCCAGAGCGCGCCCCTTACCGCGGATTTCAGCGAAACCGGGGTACCGTTCATGGTTCTGTTTTTCATATCGTCACGCTTTCCATTCGGCGCGCCGCAAAAACTCCTCCGCTTCCATAAGATTGGGTCCGGAGCGCGCTCCGATCTTTCCGCAAGTAATCGCGGCACAGCAGGCGGCGAACTCCATCGCCTCCCGGAGCGGCATCTTCGCAATCAGATAGGCATGGATAAAGGCTCCAAGATAGGAGTCGCCCGCGCCGGTGGTATCCACGACCTCCGCCTTGGGAATGGAAATCCTTGTCTCCCGGTCCGCTTCGTCAAAGGCGGAGGAGCCCTCTCCGCCGAGCGTGACGAGCAGAAGGCCGGAAAAATAGGGGCGCAGAAAACGGAGAGCTTCCCGCAGGTCCTCCGTGCCGGCGAGCGCGAAGAGGCCCTCCCTGCACGGCGCAAAGACATCGACATATTTGAGCACGCCGAGGATATCCTCTCTGGAGACGCCCATGCCCTCCATCAGCGGAAGGCCGATCTGGAGGTTGCAGACGACTTTCTTTCCGTGCTCAAAGGCTGCCTGCGCCGCGGCGATCGCGGCTTTTCCGGGCAGAAGATCGGTATAGAAAATATCGCCCTTGAGGCAGTACGCGAGATCCCGTTCCTCCAAATTGAGGCCCAGGAAGGCATCGCCCATATCGAGCAGAATGAATTTTTTGCCGGAGGCGTCGACGAGGATCTTCGTATGCAGCGAGGAGCCTCCCTTCAGCACCTTGAGGCCCGCGTCGCCGATTTTTTCGTCAAGCAGGCTCTGCCGGATCTGCGCGCCGACCGTATCGTCCCCGATCTGGGCGACAAATCCGCACGGATCCCCGAGCCGCGCAAGCTGGGAGATCACGTTGGTGCCGCTGCCGCCCGGCAGGTAGGTGCTTTTTTCGATCACGGCAAAACCGTCCTCCTTGGGCAGTTCCTGCGTCTGCATGATCACATCCATGGCCACGGTGGCGAGTCCGACCGTAAACATCCCAATCCCTCCAAAAAGTTATTTTACCAGATTTTTTACGGAAGTGCGAATAATCAGCTCTCTGTCGATGACGGATTCTCTGGGCGCGCCGGCGTATTTTCCGCTGATCCTGTCAAAAAGCGCATCCATGGCGTCGTTTGCAAACTCGGCGCTGTCGTTGGTGACCGTGGTCAGGCTCGCGAAGCTCCGGGAGGAATACGGGACGTCGTCCATCCCGGTGACGGAGAAATCATTGGGGATTTTGATTCCCATTTCGCCGAAAACGCTGATCACACCGAGCGCGATCATGTCGTTGGCGCAGCAGATCGCACTCGGGCGCGGATCCAGCGCCGTAAAATAGCGCCCTGCTTTTTTGCCGGATTCCAGATTAAATCCCATTTCAAAAATCAGCTCGTCGTCAGCCTCGATTCCGGCCTCCGCAAGCGCCCGGCAGTATCCCCTTTTGCGGTTTTCCGCAACTGCGGTGCCGGAAAGCCCTCCCGCGAAGCCGATCCGGGTGTGTCCGTTTTCGATCAGATATTTTGTGGAAAGATAGGTGCCCTCCCGGACGCGGTCCCCGTGCACGGTATCGAACGGGCAGCCGTCGTAGGAATTGACGAGCACGATCTGGCAGCGGCTCTGTTTGAGTTCTTCGAGCACCAGCTCCTGCGCGGTAACTGAGGCGAAAACGATTCCATCGGCAAAGATGTCGCCCGCGAGCCGGATCGCCTGAAGCTCCTCGTGGATCTCCTCCGAGGTATTATACAGCGTCATCGTGTACCCCTTCGCACGGCAGCGCTGATTGACCACCTCCGCCATCTTGGAGTAAAACGGGTTGTTGATATCGGGTACAACCAGCATAATATTGCGGCTGTTATGCGTTTTTAAGCTCCGCGCCGTGCGGCTGGGACGGTAGCCCAGCCGGCTGATGACCTCCGCGATCCGCTCGGAGTTGGCATTTCCGATGTGCGCGTTCCCGTTGATGTAACGGGATACCGTCGCAACGGAGACGCCGGATTCCCTCGCAATGTCCTTGATCGTAGCCATAAAGCAGCCTTTCATGTAAACGATTACATTTTGGGTTAAAGGAATTTTCCGTTTTGATTATAATAAACGTCGTCAGTTCCGTCAAGTATTTTTCTACTTTTTGTTGAAATTTTGGCTATAATATGTTATCTTTTTTCTGGAAAAGGTCGGCCGTGCAGAAGTTATTTCCTCTTCTGCCCGCCGTAAAATCGTTTTCACGCTCTGTTTTATAAGGACTTATGGAAGAGACATGATGGAGGTGCCGGCATGAAAGCCTGGGAAATTGAGAAACTCTCGATCGGGAGCCAGATCCCCGTCCATTTTGAGGACGACACGAAGGAGCTCTGGGAGGAGCAGACCGGCGATACGGAGAAATACTGGGACGACGCCATCAAGATCTACTGGGGCAGCCGCGTTCCGGGTTCCCTTGCGAGGGATACGATGGCCGTCGCCGCCATTCAAGCACAGGAAAACCGCGGATATAAGGTCAAAGACGCGGAAAACCTGCTTCTCTCCGGCTTCCGCGCCGTGACGGAGGACGACAGCGCCGCTTTGCAGAGGGCGACCTATGAGCTTTTTGAAGCCTGCCGGAACGCCGAGAAGGATCCCGAGTCCGATTTCTGGAGCTATACGCAGTACGAGAGCTTTGCGCAGTACGCACAGGCGGTCTCCTTCCCCTCTCCGGTAAAAATCGACATGGGCAAGTCTTTGGAAGAAAAGATCCATGCCGGATGGCTCTCCCAGATCGTCGGCGGCGCCTACGGCACCTGCATGGAGGGCTACACGACCGACAACATCGAAAAAGCTTACAACGACGTGCGCCGGTATGTCCGGAGGCCGAACACTTATAACGACGATGTGACCTACGAGTTGGCTCTGCTCTGCGCGTATGAACGCTGCGGAAAGGCCACCACCTCTCGCGACATCGCCTACGAATGGCTCTCCCGCATCAGCTTCGGCTGGTCGGCGGAGGACATGGCCCTGCGGAACCTGCGCTGCGGACTTCTGCCGCCCGAGAGCGGCCGTTTCAACAACCCGTTCCGCGAGTGGATCGGCGCCCAGATGCGCGGCGTCATTCTCGGACAGATTTATCCGGGCAATCCTGCTAAAGCCGCCGAAGCCGCCTGGCAGGATGCGGAGATCTCCCACTACAACAGCGGAGTTCTGGGCGAGGTTTTTAACGCCCTACTGTGTTCCATGGGGTTTTATGAGAAAGATTTGCGAAAGCTCGCCGAGGCCGCCGTCGCGCTGATGCCGGAAGACAGCCAGTACGGCAGCGTCGTCCGTTTTGCGCTGGAATGCTGCAAAGCCTCCTCCGGCTGGCTGGAGGCATGGCGCCCCTGCGAAAAGAAGCTGGAGCGCTACAACTGGGTGCACGCCTTCCCGAATGCGGCCGTCGAAGTCATCGCGCTCTGGTTCGGGAACGGCGATTTCACCGATATGCTCGAAATCTGCGGGCGCTGCGGCCGGGATGTAGACTGCAACGCCGCCCAGATCATGACGGTGTGGGGCACCGCCTTCGGGATCAAAGATATCCCTCCCTATTGGACCGAGCCGATCGGCGACCGGCTGGATACCTATATGCGCGGCATGAAGCAGCTCAGCATCAAGAAGCTCTCCAAGCGCACCGCCGACGTCGCAAGGCTGCTGGCGGAGGAATAAAAACGGCTCCACCCGCTCTGCGCGTTTAACGGGATACCGACCCGACCGCGGTTTTATCTGCGGAGGCACGCCATAAATGGTTTGCTTTGTGTCTCGCCTATATTGGGCGGCTATCCCCAATACGTGATGGAAACTCGGCGAATTGCCCGGCAGCCGCACGAGTACAGGAAAACGGCGATACGGTTGCCTGCTGATTGCTCACCATCCCCGACATCCATACATACGCAGGAAAACGGCTTTTCTGATCTCACCGAAATTCTATAATAGAAGCCCCCGGATCCGCTGCTTTGCGGACCCGGGGGCTTTTTTTCTGTTTTCGATCGCGCGGAATCTCTCATTCCGCGTGATCTTTGCCGATCGTCTTTTTGACCTCCGCGGGAACGCCGGCGACCAGCGTACCGGCCGGGACGTCGTGAATGACGACCGCGCCGCTCGCGATCACCGCGTCGTCGCCGATGGTCACGCCCGGATTGATAAAGGCGCCGCCGCCGATCCAGACGCGGTTTCCAATTTTAATTGGGAAGGCAAGCTCCTCCCCCTTTTCGTTGACGCGCGCGTCCGCCTCCACCGGATGGGTGGCGGTGCAGAGCGTGGCGTTCGGGCCGATCCAGACGAAATTGCCGATTTCGACGCGGGTGGAGTCATAAATAACGCAGTTAAAATTGCAGTAAAATCCGTCCCCCACATGGATATTGCGGCCGAGGTCGCATTTGAAGCCCATCTCCACGACGGGATCCTTCCCCGCAGAGCCGAACAGTTCCCGGAGAACGGCCTCCCTGCCCTTAAAATTCCCAAAAGGGATGGCGTCGAGCTTCATGCAGAGCTCATGGGCGCGGAACATCTCCGCAAGAATCTCCGGATCTCCCGGGCAGTAGAGCAGCCCGGCATCGCATTTTTCGCGTTCGGTCATGGTGTCGTCTCCTTTTTGCCAAACCGGCGCCGCCGGCATCATCCGGGCGTCCTCCGATTTTTTTAGCTTTTTGTCGAATCCCCAGTGGTATCTGCTTCCATAGAATTAAGAAAGGCTATTTACTTTGGATTTTTTCTTTATTGCGGGCCGGGGCGGCCGGAAATGCGTTCTGAAAGACGCATACGGGATTCCCCCTGTTTTGTCGAATCTTCGGCATTACCGGCTCTCATAAAATGAAAACTCCTTTGGATTTTCTCTTTGCTGACGGCCGGGGGAGATCGGAAATGCGTTTCAAAGGCCGCTTATGCAGGCTTCTTCCGGAAACCAAAAAGCGGCCGTCCTCTTCAGGATGCCGCCTTTTCTTTGGTCATCAGCGCCGCGCACTCGACGTTTGCGGTGCGCGGAAACAGGTCGACCGGCTGTGCTTTTTGAAGCTGGTAACCTTTTCCGGCCAGAATTTTCAGATCACGGGCGAGCGTCGCCGTATCGCAGGCGACCATCACAATGCGCGAGGGGTCCATCGCCGCGACGGCATCGAGCGTCTCTTCCGAGCAGCCCTTCCGCGGCGGATCAAGAATCACCACATCCGGCCTGAGGCCGCGGCTTTGCAGCTCGGCTGCGGCCTTTCCGGCATCCGCACAGAGAAACTCGGCATTCGTCACGCCGTTTGCCGCGGCGTTTTGCCTTGCGTTCTCCACCGCCTCCGGCACGATCTCGGCTCCGATCAGGCGCTTTGCCTTTGAGGCCATCGAGAGACCGATCGTTCCGGCGCCGCAGTAGAGATCGAGCACGGTCTCGTTCCCGGTAAGGTTTGCGAATTCCGCAGCCTTCGCGTAAAGCAGCTCCGCCGCGTCGTGATTCACCTGATAAAAGGCCTCCGGCGCAAGCTCCACCTTTACGCCGGCGAGCGTATCACAGAGCGTATCCCTGCCCCAGATGCGGGCGGATTCCCTGCCGAGCACGACGTTGGTGCGCGCCTCGTTGATGCTGAGCACGATGCCGGAAACCTCGGGCACATGCGTGCTCATCAGCGAAACCAGTTCCTGCGCGTGCGGGAGCTTTTTGCCGTTTGCGACGACGGTCAGCAGGATTTCTCCGCTCACCCAGCCCTTTCGCAGATAGACGGCGCGCAGAAATCCGAGGCCCGTTTTCTCATCGTAGACGGAAATTTTAAAGCCGTTCGCCCAAAAGGCGGCGGCCTCCAATATTTTTGCGAATTCCACGGGCTGAAGCAGGCAGTCCCGGCAGACGATCAGCTCATGGCTTTTCTGCCGGTAAAAGCCGAAGACGACCTTTCCGGAGGCGTCCTTTCCCGCCGGATAAATGCCTTTGTTGCGACAGCGGAGCATCTCCGGAGAGGCAAGCGCCGCTTCCGGCCGAAGATCGAAGCCGCCGATCCGTCTGAGGTGATCCTCGACCCACTGCGTCTTCCAGCGAAGCTCGGCGGGATAGGTCATGTTCCGGAAGGAGCATCCGCCGCACGCCGGAAAATAGGGACAGTCCGGTTCGATTCTCTCCGGGGAAGGCTCCAGAATCTTTTCGAGCTTCCCGTAGAGGCAGCTCTTGCCGACCTTTTCGACGCGAATAAGCGCCCGATCCCCCGGAACTGTGCCGGGAACGAAGATCACCATGCCTTCGGGCTTTGCGACACCGCAGCCGTCGTCGGCCAGAGAGACGATCTCCGCCTCGATCAGGGCGTCTTTCTCCGGGATCCGGCCGCTCATCCGACCACCTGTATCCCGCCGCCCGTCTCTTCTCCGGTGCCTCCGATCTCCTCCGGCTCTCCGGAGTCCGTCTCCGCGGAAGTCTCGGCCGCGGAAGAGGTCGTCCCCGTGGAGGCCGGAACGGTGGAGGTCGAATAGTTGGTCAGCAGGGCCTCGATATTTTCGATATGATAGTAGGTGTTGGCGGCAAAGGCGTTGTTGATGATGATAACGTCGGTGATGCCGTTTTCATTAATCAGATCAAGGATGTTGCCCGTGTAATACCGCTCGTCGACGATGAAGGTCTCCTCATAATGAGAGAGGATATAGGTCGAAATGGAGTTGCCGTAGGACTCCTTGATGATGACCGCCTTGCGGCCGTTGTGCATGTTGCTCTGCACGCAGACCATCGGGAAATCTCCGCCGAGATAGACGGAATAGCTGTTGCTCCCGGTGGCGTAGCCGGCCATGACGGTATCGGTCTCATGCTTGGTATACGGATCGCCTTTATAAATATAATAGGCGGAATAGCTGATCGGGATTTCGCACCACTCCACATAATCCGGGTTTTCGTAGATGCTGTTGTCCTGCGTGGCGCTGTACAGCGTGCCGCGGAACGGCTCGATCGTGTGTTTTGTGTAGGTGTTGTAATTGTAGGGCATGAATCCGGCTGCCTTGGCAAAGACGCTGTAACCGTAATAGGCGCCGAGGCCGGTCCAATGGTGGTCGGTATTGAAATAAATATATTCGTCCTGATGGGCTTCGAGGGCGGAATAGGCATCGATTGTGGTGATGCCGTCATCCAGCAGCGAATAAATATAATCGATGTTGTCTTTCTCGGAGGCCGCGAGGCTCTTATATTTATTCGGCAGGGCAAACTCGCAGTGTGTCGGGACAACCATGTTATAGATGCTTACGGAATCCGGCAGCGCGGTGCGGTATTCGTTGAGCACCTCGGCATAATAGGCCGCGGCCTTGCGGTTTCCGCCGAAAAGCTCGAGCGCGATGGATTCGCCGCTGCCTTTTTTCAAAATAAAGATGGAGTTGACCTGTTCGCCGGTGGCGTTGGTGTCGTCCTCCCTGGAGGAAGCTTCGGAACTCTCCGCCGCGGAAGACTCGGGCGGAGTGACCTCGCCGTTCGGATTGACGGAGATCTCCGGTTCGGATTCCGTCTCTTCCTCCGACTCGTTGCCCTCATCCACAACCGGGGCCACGCCGTGAATCGTGACGCCGCCGACGCGGATGCCGTAGCCCTCTTTCAGCAGGGCGGAAACCTGCACGAGCTGTTCACGAAACGTGAACGTATCGGCATAGGCGTTGTCGATCCCCGAAGTATAGGCACCGCTGAAATAATCCTGCCAGGTAAAATCCGGCATTTTTGTGAGATCCCGGCGTTCATATTCCGAATAGGTCGGCTGGGGAAGCGCCCATGCCAATATGCCGAGCGTCAGGACCGCCGCAAAGCAGAACAAAATGTTCAAAAGTCCCTGCATCTGGCTGTGATCGCTGGACGTGTGAATCTTTTTTCGTTTCCGCGGATAATACTCGCGGTTGGTGAATCCTTCAAAATCTTCCATAACAGCGCCTCCTTCCGATCAAAATCTGTAATACAGGAACGGGTTGTAGCTAGAACCGACCAGAAGCGCCGTATTGGTCGCGAGCATCAAAAGGTTGGCCGGAGTCTTGAGCCAGCCGGCGACATTCGCCAGCGCCGGACGGTTTTCGATAAACGCCCGGACTCTCGGATAGATCGGCATGCAGAACGCAACCGCCGCAATCAGCCAGAAGAGATTGTTCTCGAGCGTGATTTCCAGCGTGATATCCCAGAAACCGGTGCCCGCCGCTCCGAACATCACCCGGAGGCAGTCCCACGCCTTGCCAAGATCGGTGAAGTAAAACAGCACCCATCCGAGCACGGCCGCGAGCAGCAGATAGAGATGCCCAACGACGGCCGGGAGCTTGTCCAGCACCTTGCGCAAAAAGAGGCGCTCCACCATGATCAGAAGGCCGAACCAGAGCCCCCAGAGGATGAAATTCCACGAGGCGCCGTGCCAGAGGCCGGTCAGGAACCAGACGATAAACAGGTTGAAATACTGGTGTTTCCGGTTGCCGCCCATCGGAATATAGACGTAATCCCGGAAGAACTGGCCCAGAGACATATGCCACCGGCGCCAGAAATCCGTCGCGCTCTTTGCGATATACGGATAATTGAAGTTTTCGAGAAAATGGAATCCGAAGATCCATCCAAGGCCGATGGCCATATCGGAATAACCCGAAAAGTCGTAATAAATCTGAAGGGAGAACATCAGAACGCCGAACCAGACGGCCGCCGTCGTGCTCTGAGTGAGATCGCCGCTCAGGTACTCCTCCGCAAAGGCACCGGCCGTGTTGGCGATCAGCACCTTTTTGGTCAGGCCGATCAGAAAGCGGCTGATTCCGGCGCTGACGTCATGCAGATTCTCTTCCCGGTAATTCACTTCCCGCGCCACGTCCGCATACCGGACGATCGGGCCCGCGACAAGCTGGGAATAGAGAGAGACATACATAAAAAACTTCGCGTAATTATGCTGCGGCTCGACCTGTCCCCGGTAGACGTCGATCACGTAGCTGATGGTCTGAAACGTATAAAAGCTGATGCCGATCGGCAGGGAAAAACTCGGCACCGGCAGGGAAAGCCCCGCGAGGGCATTGATATTTTCGACGATAAAGCCGCTGTATTTGAATATGCCGAGAAGCGACAGGTTCAGGATCAGAGAAGAAAGCACCGCCAGCTTTGCCCCGATGTCGTGCCGGTGGCGCTCAATAATCAATCCATGGAAATAGTCGATGGTCGCGCTGAAGATCAGCAGCGTCACCCAGACCGGTTCACCCCAAGAATAAAAGATCAGCGAGAAAAGAATCAGCACCGCATTGCGGATTTCGCGTTTCTTTGTGAGAAAATAAAGAACCAGATTTATAGGCAGAAACGCGTATAAAAAGAGCAGGCTTGAGAAAACCATTCATCCACCATCCCGAAAAGTATTTGCGAAAACCCGGATTATTATAATGGCAACATTGTACTCCGTTTATAAGAGAAAAGCAAGGTTGCCCCCGGTTTGGAACCGTCAAAATTCCTCCCTGCACGGTTGACATTTTTTCCTTAAAGGTCTATAAATGGATATCATTGTGTTTTTTGAGAAATGTGTTATAATTTATTCCTACTAATATTTGGGAAGGACTATTTATGAAGATCGTCGTCATCGGAGCAGGGAAGGTTGGCCGCGCCCTCACGGAGCAGCTTGTCAGGGAAGGCCACAACATTGTAGTAGTGGACAGCCGCACGGAAATTATTGCGGGGATCGAAAATTCTTTCGACGTCATGGGCGTCGTTGGAAACGGCGCCAGCCAGAGCATCCAGGAGGAGGCCGGCGTGCAGACCAGCGATCTGGTGATCTCGGTCACCTCCAGCGATGAAGTCAATATCCTGTGCTGTTTCGTTGCCCACCAGCTCGGCGCGCCCAAGACGATCGCCCGCGTCCGCAATCCCGAATACCGCAACCAGCTTGAGATGATGAAGGATGAACTTGGACTTTCCATGATCGTCAATCCGGAGCGTTCCGCGGCGCTCGAGGCTTCGCGCATCCTTCGTTTTCCATCCGCAAACGACATTGAATCCTTCTGCCGCGGCCATGTGGAGCTGGTGGAATATCACATCGGGGAGGACAGCCCTCTGTGCGGCCTGAAGCTCTCCCGGCTTCAGGAGACCTATAAAGTCAGGATTCTGGTCTGCGTGGTGCGCCGCGGAGATGAGATCCTCATCCCGAACGGCGACTTCGTGCTGGAGGCCAGGGATACCATCAACATCACCGCTTCTCCGGAGAACATCTCCCTCTTTTTTAAAGCCATCGGGAACCTGCGCCAGCCGGTCCGCAGCGTGATGATCGTCGGCGGCAGCATGATGGCCTATCACCTCGCGCATATCCTGCTGAGCATGGGCATCCGCGTCAAAATCATCGAGGATCGCGAGGACCGCTGCGCCGAGCTTGCCGAAGATCTGCCGAAAGCGGATATCGTCTGTGCCGACGCCACCGGCAAGGACCTGCTGGTGGAGGAGGGCATCACGGATTTTGACGCCTTTGTCGCCCTGACGGGATTTGACGAGATGAACATCATCTTCGGCATGTACGCGAAGGCCAAACAGGTTCCGAAGGTGGTCGTCAAAGTCAACCATATCTCTTTTCCGGAAGTTTTTGAAAAAAGCGGCATCCAGTCCATCATCACGCCGAAGCTGATCGCTGCGGAGCGTATCACCGCCTATGTGCGCGCCATGCAGAATTCCGCCGGCCACAGCACCGTGCAGTCCATGCGGCGCATCGTCGACAACCAAGCCGAGGCGTTGGAATTCGTCGTCCACAGCGGAGACCGATACAGCGGGGTTCCGCTCCGGGACCTTCCGTTCCGAAAAGGCATCCTGATTGCCGCCATCGTCCGCAGAGGTCAGACCATCATTCCGGGCGGCTCCGACAGCATGGAGAAGGGAGATTCCATCGTCGTGATCGCGACCAACGGCGTGATCAGCGAGCTGGACGATATTTTCAGGTGACCGTATGAACTATAAAATGATCCGATACATATTGAGCGTATTTTTACGCGCAGAGGCGGCGCTGATGCTGCTGCCGCTCTTTGTCTCCTTAGTTTACGGAGGCGGCGAGTCGGCGGTCTGGTTTCTGGCCTCCATTGCCATTACGCTTGCGGCGAGTTTGCTTCTCGGCGTCAAAAAGCCGGAGAACGACACCATCTTTGCCAAGGAGAGCTTCGTCTCCGTCGCGCTGGGATGGCTGCTGCTCTCCATTTTCGGCGCCGTTCCGTTCTTTATCAGCGGCTCCATTCCAAGCGTCATCGACTGTTTCTTTGAGACCGTCTCCGGCTTCACCACGACCGGTGCTTCCATCCTCACGGATGTGGAGGCTCTTTCCAAAGGCATGCTCTTCTGGCGTGAATTTACCCACTGGATCGGCGGCATGGGCATTCTGGTCTTTATCCTGATGCTGACCCAGCTCTCGGAGGGCCATTCCCTCTATCTGATGCGCGCGGAGGTGCCGGGGCCTTCCGTCGGCAAGCTGACGCCGAAATCCAGCTCCACCGCGGTGATTCTTTACAGCATCTATACCGGCATGACGGTTCTGGAAGCCATATTACTGATTTGCGGCGGAATGCCGGTCTTCGACAGCGTCTGCTATGCGCTCGGCACCGCGGGCACCGGCGGATTCGCCGTGACAAACGCCGGCCTCGCCACCTACGCCAACCCCTACGCCGAGTGGGTGATCGGTATCTTCATGGTGCTTTTCGGCGTAAACTTCAACCTCTATTACCTGATGCTGATAAAGAAATTCCGGCTTGCCCTTGCCAGCGAGGAGCTCCGGACTTTCCTCGGCATCGTGGCGGTGAGCTCCATCCTGATGGGAATCAACATCTACCCGATTTACGGCAACCTTCGGGAGACGGTCCGTATGGCTTTCTTCCATGTGAGCACCATCATCTCGACAACCGGATTCACAAACGCCGACTTCAATCTCTGGCCGAATTTCAGCAAGACGCTGATCATCTTTTTGATGATTCTTGGAAGCTGCGCGGGTTCCACCGCCGGCGGCCTCAAGATTTCACGGGTCATCATCATGTGGAAGATGGCCAAGCGGAATATCTTCCAGCTCCTGCATCCGCATTCTTTCGGAACGATCAAGTTTGAGGGAAAGGCGGTCGACAAGGATACCGGAAACGGCGTGGCGATCTATATTTCGATCTTCCTGTTCATTCTGACCGGATCGACGCTGATCATTGCCGCGGAGGGATTCCCGTTTGAGACCTCCTTCGTCGCCGTTCTCGCCTGCTTCAACAATGTCGGGCCAGGACTCGGCATCAACGGGCCGACGGGCAACTACGCCGGCTTCAGCGGCCTCACAAAACTGCTGCTTTCCATGCTGATGCTCACCGGGCGTTTGGAAATTTACCCGGTGCTCATGCTCTTTGTGCCGTCATTCTGGAAAAAGCACTGACCGCAACCCCCTCGCGGAAATAAAAAATATGGAGGCATACCTATGGAAAAGACAAAAGGATTTCTCGCTGAATTCAAAGAATTCGTCACCCGCGGCAACGTCCTCGATATGGCCGTCGGCGTCATCATCGCCACCGCCTTCGGCAAGATCACGGGCTCGTTGGTAAACGATGTTCTGATGCCGTTCCTCGGCTGGCTCATCGGCGACATGGATCTCACCCGGCTCAACCTCACGCTCGTGCAGGAGGTGCTGGATGCGGAGGGCAATATCGTCACTCCTGGCGTCGTAATCGGCATCGGCACGCTGCTCTCCGCCGTCATTGACTTCCTGCTGGTCGCTCTCATCGTCTTTCTGATGATCAAAGCGTTCAACAAGGCAAAGGAGAAAGCCGAAAAGAAAAAGGCTGCGGAACAGCCCGCCGCCGAGGAACCCGCTCCTCAGCCGAGCGAGGAAGTGCTGCTCCTTCGGGAAATCCGCGATTCCCTCAAAAAATAAATCGGAATTTTTAAAACGCCTGGGGATTGTACTCCGGGCGTTTTTTATTATAATATTAAGGAATAGAAAAGCCGTCTATGGGCGGAAAGGAGGCGGACCGGCTTGCGAAAACTGGATTTCTCGATCCCGGAGGATGCGGACGGAAAGCGCGCCGCCGACTGGCTGCGCCGGGAACAGGGCTTCTCCTACGGCGCCGTCGTAAAGCTCCGCCATAACCCCGACTGCCTCCTGCTGGACGGCGCGCCCATCCGCACCATCGACCCGCTGCGGAACGGATCGCTCCTCACGGTGTTCATCCCGGACCGGGAGGCCGCCGAAGTCCCCTGCCCGGAGCTCGATATTCCGATCCTTTATCAGGATGAGGACCTCATTGTCTTTGACAAACCGGCCGGCGTTCCCTGCCATCCGTCGAAGGGGCACGGCACCGGTACGCTCGCAAATTTCTATGCCGCCGTCTGCCCCGGCTCCAGATTCCGGATTCTCGGCCGGCTCGACAAGGATACCTCCGGGCTTGTGCTCGCGGCCAAAAACGCCTGCGCCGCCAAAACGCTGACCGACCATCCGCCGGAGAAGGAGTATCTGGCCGTGCTCACCGGTGTTCCGAAGGAGCGGGAAGGCACCATTGACCTTGCGATCGACGACCGGGACCCGGAGAACCGGCGCCGCTTCGTCTCGGAGGAGGGCCGTCCCTCCCGAACCGATTACCGCATCCTCGCGGAAGGCGGCGGATACAGCCTTGCGCTCGTCTCACCCAAAACGGGCCGCACCCATCAGATCCGGGTGCATTTCTCCGCAATCGGCTGCCCGCTCGCCGGCGACGCGCTCTATGGCGGAGACCGGACGCTCATCCAAAGGCATGCGCTGCATCGAAGCCGGATCGTCTTTACCCATCCGCTCACCGGCGAGCGGATGGAATTCACCTCCCCGCTGCCGGAGGATATGGCGAGCCTCTGCCGGGCGCTGTTCCAAAAGAAGAAAGGAGACCTGCCGGATGGAATTTGAGATCCGGGCAGCCCGTACTGAGGACAGCGCGGGAATCTGCCGGTTGAATCGGATTGCGATGGGATATGATTTTCCTGTGGAATCCACCTCGGAACAACTGAAAAAACTGCTGCACGATAAACAACATAAAATTTTTGTAGCCGTCTCCGCTGAAAATGTACTCGGTTATCTGCACGCCTGCAATTATGATCTGCTCTATGCGCCGCATATGAAAAACATCATGGGGTTTGCTGTTTTACCGGAATACCGGCGTCAGGGCATCGGTAAAGCTCTGGTAGATGCCGCCTGTGCATGGGCAAAGTCCGAGAGCGCATGCGGAATCCGGTTGGTTTCCGGCGCTTCCAGAAAAGATGCCCATGCGTTTTACCGCGCGTATGGCTTTGTAGATGGAAAAGAACAGCTCAATTTCAAACTCCTGTTCGGCGGCAAATAAAAAGCCCTCCCGGATCCATTCCGGGAGGGTCTTTCTATCAGATGGATTTTTACTCAAAGCTCCTTATCAAGCATCACCATGCCGTTGATTTGATGATAGCCCTGGATACGGTAAAACGGGAGATCCTCCTCGGAGGTAAACAGCAGCGCGCTGCGGATACCCATGCCGCGCAGGCGCTTTTCGAGCTCCGCCATCAGCGCGGTGCCGATCCCATGGCGGCGCAGATCGCAGCGGACGCAGAGCTCCTTGAGCTGAAAGACGACGCCGTCGAAATACTGCTCCGCAGCGCCGGCCGCCATGCCGGTCGGCACGCCGTCCTCCTCCGCAACAAGCCCGAAAGCCCCGGGCGTGTGCAGAATATCCGAAATCCGCCGGGCGGCGGTCTCCTCCGTCCATTTGTCGAACCACGGCGCCGCGTTAAACGCACCGGCATAGAGCCTGCCAAGCTCCGGAAGATCGCTCTCTCTCATTTCCCGGAAAGTCATCCCGCATCCCTCCTGACAATAAGGGAATCATAGCATGATATGCCGGAAAACGCAAGTCTCTCAGCCAAAAAGCCGGCTCCACCAGGAAGCGGAACTGCCGGATTCCATGGTCTCGGAGGTCTCGGATTCCATTGTTTCGCTCTCGGATTCCGCAGCTTCGGAGGCACCGGATTCCATTGAATCCATGTCCCCGCTCTCCTCCGCTTCGGAAGCGCGGTTTTCTTCTTCACTGGGGGCACAGGTCTCCTCCGCGCCGGAGTCTCCGGATTCTTCCACCCAGGAGATGCCGGCCTCCTCTTCACAGGAGGCGCAGACCTCCTCTGAATCTGAAGCTCCCGCGTCGGATCCAACCGACTCGGCCCGGCCGGCGATACCATACTGCCAGCCGGCCTCCAGAGAGGCAATATCGGCTGCGGCCAGCACGCCGTCGCAGACATAGAGGCAGATGCGCGTACCGCCGTCATCCGAATTCTTGACCGCGTAGGTGTAGCGGACCGCCTCCTGCCCGCTGAAAGCCGTAAGATCCATGCCCTGCCCGAGCTGAATCTCGTTATATCGCTGCAGGAGGGTGTCGTCCTCCGGCGGAACGACGATGGTCTTGACCTCGGAGGGCTCCGTCCCCGTCTCCCAGCCGAAAGAGGCCATGTAGGCCTGCCGGTCCTCCTCCGTCAGAAGCCGTACGCTGCCCTCCGTTTCCTTCGGGCCAAAGAAAAACAGGATTGCCGCAATCAGGATGGCAAGAATCACGCAGAGCGTGCCAACCACTTTTTTTCTGGTCGCATGGATCGAGGCCGACAGCATAAAGGAATCCCCCGCCTTTCATAAAAAAAAATCCCGTCATAATTCTATGACGGGATTTCTGTGATCTTGCAGGATTCCGGGAAAAACGTCCGGCCGGATGCGAAAGGATTACTCCTCTTCCGCGGCCATCCACTGTTTCGCGGCTTCGATGACGCCGGCCTCGAGCATCTTCGGCAGCTCATCGTAGCGGATAAAGTGCAGCGAGAAGGAGCCTCTGCCCTGCGTCATCGAACGAAGCGCGGTGGTAAAATCGGTCATCTCACTCATCGGCACCTCGGCAACAACCTCGGTGATATTATCCTCCATCGGATTCATGCCGAGCACTCTGCCGCGGCGCTTGTTGAGGTCGCCCATGATATCTCCGGCATAGGAGCTCGGGACCTGGACCTTGAGCTCGCCGATCGGCTCGAGCAGAACCGGGCCGGCCTGCGGGATGCCCGCTTTATAGGCGAGGCGGGCGGCCATCTGGAAGGACATATCGTTGGAATCGACCGGGTGATAGGAGCCGTCGACCAGTCTCGCCAGCAGGCCTACCATCGGGTAGCCGGCCAACATACCGGTCTTGCTGGCCTCGCGCAGGCCCTTTTCAACCGCCGGGAAGAAGTTCTTCGGAACGGAGCCGCCGAACACGGCCTCCTCAAAGACCATATCCTCGCTGTCGGTCGGCTCAAACTCGACCCAGACGTCGCCGTACTGGCCGTGGCCGCCGGACTGCTTCTTATGTTTGCCCTGTACCTTGACCTTCTTGCGGATGGTCTCGCGGTAAGCGACATGAGGAGCCTCAAGGCCGAGCTCAATGCCGAATTTATTTTTCAGCTTGCTGACCACGACATCGAGGTGCTGATCGCCGAGGCCGGAGAGGATCTGCTGCTTGGTCTCGGTATCCATCTCGTAAGTGACGGTGGCGTCCTCCTCCATAATGCGGGCGATGGAAGAAGCGACTTTGGATTCGTCGCCCTTGGATTTGGAGTAGATGGCCATGCGCATGGTCGGAGCCGGGAATTCGCTCTTTTTCAGGAAGACAACGCGCTTCGGATCACAGAGGGTATCGCCGGTGTGGGCCTCCGCGAGTTTCGTCAGGGCGCCGATATCGCCGGCGGTGATGGAATCCACGGTATCCTGTTGTTTGCCGCGGGCGATGACCATCTTGCCCAGACGCTCGGGCTGACCGGTTCTGGAATTGATCGGAGTCAGCGCGGAGCTGATCGCGCCGGAGATGACCTTGACGAAAGAAAGTTTTCCGACAAACGGGTCGGCGACGGTCTTAAAGACCAGCGCGGCCAGCGGTTCGTCGGCGCTGCATTTGATCGTGACCGGCTTGCCGTTTGCATCCTCGGCGGTTTCGGAAGAGGCCTCCTCGGCGGACGGGAAATATCTGACAATCGCGTCGAGCAGCAGGCTCACGCCGTTTAACGTGATGGCGTCGCCGCAGTAGACCGGCGCGATGGTTCCGTCATAAAGTCCTTTTTTCAGGCCGGCTTCCATCTCTTCGGTGGTGAAGGGCTCGTCGGCGAAGAATTTTTCCATCAGGTCGTCGCTGGTGTTGGCGATCGTCTCCGCGATCGACATGGAGAGTTCCTCCAGACGCGCGTCGGAAGGCATGGCGGCTTCGGCTGCCTTGCCTTTTTCAAACTTATAGGCTTTTTTCTCAATCAGGTTGACATAGACGCCGCCGACCGGGATAACGATCGGGCAGACGCTGTCACCGAAATTTTCTTTTAAGGATTCAAACGCTTTAAAGTAATCTGCATTTTCCTGGTCGATCTTGGAGATGAAGAACGCGCGGGCCTTTTTGCTGGCGCTCGCGAGCTTCCATGCCTTTTCGGTGCCGACCAGCGTGCCGGATTTGGCGGAAAGGGTGATAAGGACCGTATCTGCGGCGCGAACGCCTTCATAAAGACCGCCGGCAAAATCAAAAAGTCCGGGAGTATCGATCACGTTGACTTTGACGCCCTTGTACTCCATCGGAGCAACGGCGGAGGATACGGAAATCTGACGCTTGGTCTCCTCCGGGTCAAAGTCACAGACGGTGTTCCCGTCGGCGATGGAGCCAAGACGGTCGGTTGCGCCGGCAAGGTAGAGCATCGCTTCCGTTAAGGAGGTCTTGCCGTCACTGCCGTGTCCGGCAAGGGCTATGTTCCTGATTTTGTCCGCGGTGTACTGTTTCAAAATAAGGTCTCCCCTTTCAAGATAAATAGCGTATGTCATACCCGTTTAGTATAACAGAGAGAAACCCTTTTTTGCAATAGAAGAAGAAAAAAAAATGAAAAAGGGAAAAACCGGAGATTTTCGGCAAAATCCGGCAGAAATTTTGCCTGCAACCCCCGGTTCCCAGCGTTTCCGCCGCGGCCTATAATAGAAAAAAGAGGTGGTTTTGGATGAGGACAGCACTTTCCCGGCTTCGCAAAGAACGCGGGCTGACCCAGAGGGAGCTCGCCGATCTTTTACATATTTCCCAGACTTCCGTCAGCAAGTACGAGCGTGGCGCGGCGGAACCGGATCTCGAGATGGTTCTCGCGATGGCGGATTTCTTCGGCGTTACGGCGGATGAATTTCTTAGGGGCGGGCGCAGGCGTTAAATCAGCGGGGTTGCGCCCTCCGGCAGCAGCAGGCGCGGCGGCACTTCGTCGAGCGTGTAGCATCCGGGGGCCAGCTTGAGCACGGCCCTTGCCGCGCAGCAGAGCAGGTTCCCGGTAAGCACAGGATTTTCGATGCTCATGCGGTAACTCAGGATCTGAGAGGCGCCGTCCGCCAGCGTGGTGGCACGGGTGATTCTGACCCGGTGATCCCGCCGGCGAAAGCGGCCGAGGCTTTCGTCAAACAGGATATCCACTTCGCCGTGCTCAAAGTACGGGCTTCGGAGAATGGCCGCCCGGACTTCCTCCTGCGGGTATCCTTCGTCCGGTACCACATAGAGCACCCGGCGGTGCCTTCCCTGCCCGAGCGGCAGTGTGAAGCACAGCGCATCTTTGACGCCGGCGCAGTTTCTTGCCGCGGCGGAATGGCCCATGCTGATCCCCGGCCCGAAATCCGTGACCGTCTCCCCCTCCGGGAAGGAGGCCTCCATCAGCACGCGCACCACGGAATCGAGACCGGGATCCCAGCCGGCGGCGGTCAGGGCGGCGACGGATTTTTCCTTTGCGATGCGGCCAAGCCTTTCCTTCAGCTCCGGAATCCGGTCGTGCATATCGAAGCTGTCCGCCGTCGGGATGCCAAGGGAAAGAAGCCGGGCGGCACAGTCGGGAGAAAGCTCCGACGGAAGGCAGAGGATCGCCGCATCCGGAGGCTCCGGCAGCTCCGTGACCTCCCGTACGGCAGGTATGTCGGGAAACTCCCCGGACGGCACCGCATTTCTGCGGAGGATACCGCACACCTCCATGTCCGGTGCCCTTTGGACAGCCTTCACGGCCGCCGTTCCCACATTTCCCAGTCCCACAATCAGAATTTTCTTCATAATACCCAACCTTCCTGCAAAAGAGATTAAAAAACCATATGCGGAAAGGCAAAAAAATTTCCCTGCGGGACAGACCCCACAGGGAAATTTTTCTTTTTGATTTTACCGCTCGATGATGTATTTGTGGATGCGCTCCGGCAGATTCGTCTTCTCGCAGGAGAGGGCGAACACCACGTTGGTATTGAAGTCGTCGGTCAGACGGATCAGTTTGTCGATCATCTTGGCGAAGGCCTCGTAGTCGCGGCCCGCGATCTTGAAGGTGGCGTCGATAAAGATATCGGTAATATCATAGTTGCCGGCCATCAGCCCGGCGAGGAACCCGTAGAAGGAATCATAGTTGGAAATATCATATTCATCAATGTCGATCAGGCGGACGCTGTGGTCAATGTCATAGTACATAGTTTGGCCGCGTTCCACGGCGACGACGTAGCCGGTGCTGTTTTTTACCGCCTCGGCGATACTGTCCAGCATAAATTTGGTCTTTCCGGAGCCTTTCGGTCCGAGGATGAACTTGATCATTTTTTGTCTCCCCCAGTTCTTTGTATTATCATATGCGCGAACGCAGTTTGACCGGAAATTACCGGAGCTTTTGCTCCAGAGAGGCTCGAAGGTCCTCATAGCCCGGTTTGCCGAGCAAAGCAAACATGTTCTTTTTATAGGCCTCCACACCGGGCTGGTCGAATGGGTTGACGCCCAGCAGATAGCCCGAAACGGAGACGGCGATCTCGAAGAAATAGATCAGCCAGCCGAGCTCATAAGGGCTGCGGTCCGGAACCGAAATCCCGATATTGGGAACGCCACCCTCGGTATGGGCGAGAAGCGTGCCCTGCCGCGCCTTTTCGTTGATGGCAAAAAGCCCCTGCCCCGCCAAAAAGTTAAGCCCGTCTGAATCCGCGGCATCCTTTTCGATGATAAGATCCTGCCGTGGCTTTTCAAAGCGGACAACCGTCTCAAACATCGTGCGGCTGCCCTCCTGAATGAACTGCCCGAGCGAATGCAGGTCGGTGGAGAAGATGGCCGAAGCCGGGAAAATGCCTTTCCCGTCCTTGCCCTCGCTCTCACCGAAGAGCTGCTTCCACCACTCGGCCATCTGACGGAAGGCCGGCTCATAGCTGACAAGCAGCTCGACCGATTTGCCCATCCGGCCGAGAATCCGTCTCGCCGCCGCATAGCGCAGAGCCGGATTTTCTTCAAAATCCGGGCTGCAGCAGACCCGCTTCGCTTCGGCGGCGCCGAACATCAGCGCGTCGATATCGATGCCGGCTACCGCGATCGGCAAGAGCCCCACCGGCGTCAGAACGGAAAACCTGCCGCCGATATCGTCCGGTACGACGAAAGTCTCCCACCCCTCGGCGTCGGCAAGGGCACGCAACGTACCCTTCGCCCGGTCGGTCGTGCAGAAAATGCGTTTTTTCGCGCCCTCCGCGCCGTATTTTTCGGTCAGCAGCCTCCGGAATACCCGAAAGGCCAGCGCCGGCTCGGTGGTGGTGCCGGATTTGGAGATGACGTTAACCGAGACGTCCTTCCCCTCGCAGAGCGAGACGATCTCGTTCAGCGAGTCGGGAGAGAGGCTGTTCCCGGCAAAATAGATCTCCGTGCCGTTTCTTCTGAGAAGGTTATAAAAAGGCGATGTCAGCAGCTCGATGACAGCGCTGGCTCCGAGATAGGAGCCGCCGATGCCAATGACGATCAGGACATCGCTTTGCTCGCGGATGATCTGCGCGGCTTCTTTGATGCGCAGAAATTCTTTTTTGTCATAGTTCTCCGGCAGGGCGACAAAACCGGTAAATTCCGCGCCCGCACCCTGCCCGTTCTTCAGCAGGGCAAGAGCACGCTCCGTCTCCGGCGCGACAACGCGGAACTCCGTTTCGTCTATGAAGTTTTTCAGGCCGGAAAACTCAAGCGAAACCAAATAAACCGCCCTCCCGGGATTTCTTTTTCTTTATTGTACCCGAAAGTGCTTTCCATTTCAAGGTAGGGACCGAAAAATTTATCCGTGGAATGCAGCGGCGCAATGGGCTCCCCCGCGCGGACCGTTCCGGCCCCATACCTTGTTCTCCCGCAGAGGCGTTCAGCTTTCTTCCTCCAAGCTGCCTTCCATCTCTTCGGCAGAGGCGCCGCTCTCTTCCGCAGAGGAACTGCTTTCTTCCATGGAAGCGCCGCTCTCCCCGGCGGAGGAGCTTTCGGTGCCCGGCGCAGGAGCTTCCGAAGAGGCCTCCGGCTCCGTCTCTGTTTCCGGCATCTCTTCTTCCTCGGAAACACGCTTCGTGCCGGCGCACTCAAACAAAAGCAGCCCGAACGCCCTGAAGAACGTCATCCGCTCCACGGTCTCCGCCGCCAGCACCGGGTATTCGGAGATGTACTCCCCGTTGAGTTCCACTGTCACTTTCCCCACCGTATCTCCTTCGGCGACCGGCGCCTCCAGCGAATCGACGAGCTCGATGGTCTGTGTCAGGCCCTCCGCCTCTCCCTTTGCCAGAAGCAGCGGTTCCGCCTCGCCAAAGACGATCGGAACCGCATCCGCCGTGCCGAAGCTGACCCGGACGGCTTCCGGCGCCTCCCCGGTATACGTCGGAACGGCGACCTCGTAGTTGGCAAAGCCGAAATCCAGGAGCTTCCGTGCGGCCGCGAACCGCTCGTTGTTGTTGGCGGAACCGAGTGTAACCGAGATTAGCTCCATGCCGTCGCGCTCCGCCGAGGCGGAGAGGCAGCATCCGGCAACATCCGTCGAGCCGGTCTTGAGCCCGGTGCAGCCCTTATAGAACCGGACGAGGCGGTTGGTATTGGTGAGCTCGGTCTCGCCGTCCCGGAGGGAATCCATCCGGACGGTCGTATATTTTTTGATCAGGTCGTGTTTGAGCAGCTCCGCGGACATAATCGCAATATCCCGCGCGGTGGAAAGGTGCCCCTCCGCGTCGAGGCCCGTGGCATTTTTAAACACGGTGTTCATCATGCCAAGCTCGGCCGCCCGCTCGTTCATGAGATTCACAAAGGCCTCCTCGCTGCCGGCAACGAGCTCTGCCAGCGCAACCGAGGTGTCGTTGGCGGAGGCGATCGCCGTGGCGCGCAGCAGCTCGTCGACGGTCATGACCTCACCCGGCTCGAGCCAGATCTGGCTGCCGCCCATCGAGCAGGCGTGCTCCGAGGCGGTGACTTCCGTATCCAAGGTAAATTTGCCCGCCTCCATGGCCTCCATGACCAGAAGCAGCGTCATGATTTTGGTGATCGAAGCCGGCGCGGTCTGCAAATCCGCGTCATACTCAAACAGCACGACCCCCGGTGCTGCGCTCGATCAGAATCGCAGATTTTGCGTGGATGGTGACCGTGGGCTCCACATCCGATTCCTTGACAATCGCATCGATTTCCTCCTGCGTAACCAGCCTGTCCCCGCAGGCAGGAGACGCCGCCAGCAGTGAAATCAGCAGCGCCAAAATAACAGCCAATCCTCTTTTCGCCATCGTTTTCCCCTCCAATTCCCGCAATCTCTTAAAGATATGTAAGCGGCGGAAAAAGAATTCGTCACCGGATCGGCGCTTTCGGCGTAAGATGGAACGACACGTATCCGGAGGAGATGGTTTTATATGATGCAGAAAAGATGCGGCTGGCCCTGCTTTTGCGGGATGGACCCGCAGTTGCTTATTTTTTTCGGCGCCGGGCTGCTGATCGGGCTGTTATTCCCGCTGATGCCGATTCTGTTTCTTATTGCGGTGATCGCCATTGCGGCCGGATGCGCCCTCGGAAAACATAGATAGTCCTGCGGAGGTGGTTTTCGTGAAAGTCGTGGTATTCAACAGTCCTCGTTTCCTCGCGCCGTTCCTTCGGCTGATCTTCGGGATCAGCAAGGTATCCCGGGAAGAATAGAAAAGCGCCGTGTGCCGGTTCTTCCGGTACATGGCGCTTTTTGCGAAAGAAAATGCCGGCCCGATATCTGAGTCGGCGAATGCGTTTTTTATTACGGCCCGCCCTGTTCCCGGATGCACCACTCCTTGAGCTGTTTGGCCTCCTCATACATGGCGCAGTAGTTGCGGTGGCGGGATTCGGGGATCTCCCCGGCGCGGACCGCCTCCAGAACGGCGCAGCCCTTCTCCGAGGTGTGGCTGCATCCGACGAAGCGGCATTTGTGCTGGTACGGGGCAAATTCCCGAAAACAGAATTCGAGCGCATCCTTGCGGATGATCTCGAGCCGCTCGAGATCGACGGCGGAAAATCCCGGCGTATCCGCAACGAGGCCGCCGTTTTCCAGTTTAAAGAGCTCGGTGTGCCTCGTCGTATGACGGCCGCGGCCAAGTTTTTTGCTGATCTCGGCGGTGGAAAGGCAGAGCTCCGGGCAGATCTCGTTAAGCAGCGTGGACTTCCCGGCGCCGGAGTTTCCGCAGAAGGCGCTGACCTTCCCGGCCAGCAGCTCCCGCACGGCATCCGTGCCCGAGTGTTCCGTGCAGGAAGTCTCCCTCACGGTAAAACCGGCCTTTTGATAAATCTCCGCATACGGCGCGACATCCGCAAGGTCGCATTTGGTGAAGACGAGTACGGGCTCCAGATCCTGATGCTCGGAGATGGCGATCAGCTTATCGAGCACGAGCAGATTCGGCGCAGGTTCCGCGACGGACACGACGAGGACAAGCTGATCGAGGTTTGCGACCGGAGGACGCTGGAGCGCGTTTTTCCGCGACAGAACCTCCATGACGTAACCTTTGTCGTCCGGCAGGACGGCGGCGGTCACATGGTCGCCCACAAGCGGCGTCGTCTCGCGTTTGCGGAAGACGCCCCTCGCCCGGCATTCCAGCACCCGGTCCCCAAGATCGACGTAGTAGAAGCCGCCGGTGATCTTGACGATCAGGCCCTGAGCCTCCTCATAGGCGCCGTTCCCCTGCTCTTCCGGAAATTTATCCAATGGTGACCACCCCGGAAGTATCCTCCTCGCTCCCCGTATCCGCCTCGGAGCCGATGGCGACCTCTTCGTCGGTCTCGATCGGTTTGGTAAACTGGGCGGAGTTATCGGTTACGAGACTCACCGTTCTGAGGTCGAAATCCAGCATATACTCCCGGTAGACCTCGCCGTCGTAGGTGATGACCACCTTGCACTCGCCCTCGCCGTCGAATGCGACCTTCCAATAGCGCGCTTCAAAAGGATTGAGGCTCTCCTCATGGACGAGGACGCCGTTGAGCGTGGCTTTCAGGGCAACCGTGCGGTTGTCTCCCGGCAGCGTCGTCATGATCTGGAGCGAGGCGCTCTCCTCTTCACCCATGCTGATGACGAGGTTGACGGTCTGACCCTCCTCCATCATCGTGCCGGCATCCGGGCTCTGGCTCAGCACCACGCTCCCGGACTCGTCGCTGTCGACGCGGGTGACGGTGCCGACCTTGAGCTTTGCGGAGGAGAGCAGCATCTTTGCGTCGTCGAGCTTATAGCCCGCAAGATCCGGCACTTCGGTGTATTTGACTTGGGCGCCGAGGCTGACGTAGATGATGACAACCGTACCGGAGTCGACCTCCGTATCCGCGCCCGGTTCCGTGCGGATCACATAGCCCTCCGGGATGCTGCTGTTGTATTCCTGAATCGTTGTGAATTCGATGTTGTTTTCCGAGAGGATGGCGTAGACCTGATTTTCTTCCACGTTGACGTAATCGGCCAGCGTGAAAAGCTGAACGCCGCTTGAAATCTTGACGCGAATCTTCGCGCCCTCCTTGATGGTCATGCCCGACACGACGGACTGGTCGTAAATGACGTCCTTCTCATAGGTCTCATGGAAGGCGGAGGATTCAACCTCGATATCCAGAAGACCGTTGTACTTTTGCTGCGCCTCTTTATAGTCCATTCCAACAAGGCTCGGCATGGTCATGTCGGGGACTTCCTCAAAAGGGCGGACCATGTAGAGGATGCCGACGACGAATATGATCGAGACGATGATAAACGCCACGGTGATGCCCGTCAGCACCGGTACGATCGGCATATGGCGGGACGGGTCCTCGTTCTCCTTTTTCACTTTATCGGAAGCCTTCTTATAGTTCTCCGGAATGGTCGATTCCTCCGGAGTGGTGTATTTGTATTCAAAACTGACCGTCGGATTGCGCTTGAATTCCTCGATGTCGCGCAGCATCTCGGCCGCGGACTGATACCGGCGGGCCGGATCCTTCTGCATGGCACGGATGGTGATGCTCTCGAGGCCCTCCGGGATTTCGGGGTTGATCTCGCGCGGCTTTTTCGGCTGGCTCTGGATCTGCTGCAGCGCGACGGTGACCGGGCTGTCCGCATTGAACGGGAGCTGGCCGGTGGTCATCTCATACAGCATAACGCCGACGGAATAGATGTCGCTCTTCTCGTCGGTGACGTCGCCGCGTGCCTGCTCCGGGCTGATATAATGCACGGAACCGATCGCGCGGTCGGTCAGCGTCTGCTGGCTGCTGCGGGCAAAGCGTGCGATGCCGAAATCGGCGACCTTGATCGTGCCGTCCGACAGAAGCATGATATTCTGCGGTTTGATGTCGCGGTGCACGATCCCTTTATCATGCGCGTGCTGAAGCGCGCGGAGAATCTGCACCGTAAAATGCACGGCCTCCTTCCAACGGAGAACGTGCTGCTGATCGATGTATTCCTTGAGGGTGATGCCGTCGATATACTCCATCACGATATACTGGATCTTATCGTTGAAGCTTACGTCGTAGACCTTGACGATATTCGGATGGGTGAGCACGGAAATGGCCTTCGACTCGTTGCGGAAACGGCGGACAATGTCCTCGTTCTGCATATGTTCGTCGCGAAGGATTTTGACCGCAACGGTGCGCCCGTCGATCACGTCGTAAGCTTTATAGACGTTTGCCATGCCGCCGACGCCGATGATCTCCTGGATCTCGTAGCGGCCGTCCAGTTTTTTGCCGATATATCTGTCCATCGGAAACCTCCGTCTCTTACAGAATCAATGGGAAATGCAGACCAAGGTGATATTGTCTGCCCCGCCGGCCTTTTTTGCCGCCGCAATCAGCCGCTCGACGCATTTTCCGTAACCGGCGCTCCGGATCATCTCAAAAAGCTCGCCGTTGGAAAAATAGTTGGAGAGGCCGTCGGTACAGATCACCAGCGCATCGTCGGCTTCGAGCGGGAATTCGCAGTAATCGAGGTCGATCACGGACATGACGCCCAGAGCCCTCGTGATGAAATGCTTTTTGGGGTGGAATCTCGCCTCATCCGCAGTGATCTCACCCTTGTCGACCAGAAGCTGGACGACGCTGTGATCTCTGGTCGCCTGGATGATCTCCTCCGGCGTGACGTGGTAGGCGCGGCTGTCTCCGGCATGGATGATGTGGGCGATTCCGTCGCAGACGATGGCGGCGACAATCGTGGTTCCCATGCCGCGCAGCGTCGGGTCGCGCTGAGAGCGGTCGAATACGGAGACGTTGGCCGCCGTGACCGCCGTTTGAAGGATCGCGCGGATGGAGTTATCTCCAAAGCCGCTGCCGTAGGCCGCCATGACGCTGTCGGTCACGATGTCGCAGGCGGTGCGGCTCGCAATATGGCCGCCTTTTTCGCCGCCCATGCCGTCACAGACCACGGCGAACACCGCCGTATCCCCCAGAGCGCCGCAGTTGAAGTCATCCTGGTTGATCTCCCGGACATTGCCGATATCAGTCTTCCCTGTCGCTTTCAGCACGCTGTCCGCCTCCTGTCCCACGTCTTTCCGCTCTTTTCGCCGCCCGTTCCTTCTGCTCCCGTTCCATTTTGCGGAACATGATCCTCTCATAGGCAGCATAGGAGACGACACCCGTATCCCGGAAAGCTTTTTCAAAATATTCCTGAACGTCGTGTTTATAGACCGGCGGCGGATTGTTGGCCGCCCTTCGCTTTGCCATAATATCCATCAGCCTATCCAAGCATGGCATACGGCGCCCCTCCCTTCCGGAAAAGCCTTTATTTTTACATCATAAATCTTTTAAGAGCCGCTGTCAACGGAATCCCCCGTCCGGGAAATCCCTTCCAAACCGGCGTTTGCCGCCTCAGGATCCATCACGCTGCGGCGCAGCTGCCCGCAGGCCGCGTTGATATCCGACCCAAGCTCCCGCCGGACCGTCGCATTGACGCCGCCGTCGTTCAGAAGTTTGCAGAACGCGTCAACCTTTTCGCGCTTGCTTCTGCGATAGCCGGTCTCCGCGACACGGTTTACCGGAATCAGGTTGACGTGAGAGCCGGTGCCCTTGAGCAAACGGATGAGCTCCGCGGCGTGCTCCGGGCCGTCGTTGACGCCGTCGATCAGCGCGTACTCGAACGAAATGCGCCGCCCTGTTGCGTCAAAATAATCCCGGCAGGCCCGCATCAGCTCCTCCATCGGCCATCGGCGCGCAATCGGCATCGTCCGGCGGCGGATGTCGTCGTTCGGCGCGTGGAGCGAGACCGAGAGCGTCAACTGGAGCTTCTTTTCGGCCAATTTATCAATCTGGTCGACAAGCCCGCAGGTGGAGAGAGAGATATGCCGCATCCCCATGTTGAAGCCCTGCTCATTGGTGACAAGCGTGAGAAAATCCATCACATTATCAAAGTTATCAAGCGGCTCGCCGATGCCCATGAGCACGATCGAGGCGACCTTTTCTCCGGAAGCCTCCGCATCCTTCGCCGCGAGATAGACCTCCATGAGCATCTCCGAAGCGGTAAGGTTCCGGGAGAGGCCGGTCAGCGTGCTCGCGCAAAAGGTGCAGCCCATCCGGCAACCGCACTGCGTGGAGATGCACAGGCTCCCGCCGCGCTGATACGCCATGCGGACGCCTTCGACGTGCTCGCCGTCCTCGAGCGCATAGAGATATTTCACCGTCCCGTCCTTGGCCGAGACGAGTTTTCTTTCAATCGATACCTTTGCAAGATGATAGTGCGCGGAAAGCTGCTCTCTTACTGCCTTCGGCAGTTCGGTCATCTCGGAAAAATCTTCCGCGCGCTTCTGATGCAGCCACGAAAAAATCTGCCTTGCCCGGAAAGCGGGCAGGCCGAGGGCGAGCGTCTCCGCCTCGAGTTTTTCAAAGGGCAGCCCGCGCAGGTCCGTCTGTTCCAAATTCGTCACTCCTTTTGAAAACGCGCAAAATAAAAGCCGTCGCAATCGAGCTCTCCCGGCATCAGCGTCACCGAAAAGCCATCTGCGGAATAAGGTTTTACAGCCTCCGGTAATTCTGCCGGAACGAGCCCGCATTCCTTTTGCAGGCGCTCCGTGACGGCTTCGTTCTCCGCCCGCGAGAGCGTGCAGGTGGAATAGACAAGCACGCCGCCGGGCGTGAGATACCTTGCGGCATTCGACGCGATGGAGAACTGAATCTCCGGAAGCCCGGAGAGATCCTCCGGCTTTTTGAAGCGGATCTCCGGCTTCCTGCGGATGACGCCGAGGCCGGAGCAGGGCACGTCGCAGAGAATTTTATCAAAAACGCCAAGCGCCTCGTCATAGACGGAGGCATCCCCGACGGCGGTTTTCACATTGGTAAGCCCGAGACGAGCCGCGCCCTCCCCGATGAGAGCGGTACGCTTTGGGTGCAGTTCGCCGGCAAGCAGTTCGCCGGTGCCGCCCATCCGTTCCGCGGCGGTGAAGGTCTTTCCGCCCGGGGCGGCGCAGCAGTCATAGACGCGCTCGCCGGGCTTCGGATCGAGCGCCGCGACGCAGAGCTGGCTCGAAATATCCTGTACGTGGAAAAGGCCTTTTTTATAACAGTCCGTACCATCCGGCGCGGCGCAGACGGTTTTGAGCGCATCCGGCAAGAAACCGCAGGCTTCCGCCGGGATGCCTTCCGCGGCCAAAAGCGCCGTCAATTCGGCCGCATCGGTCCGGAGGGAGTTGACCCTGATCCAGACCGGAGGCGCGCCCAGGGAGGCTCTGAGGGCATTCTCCGCGCGTTCCGGGCCGTACTCCGCCATCCACATTTCACAGAGCCAGAGCGGCGCGGCATATTCGGCCGAGAGGCGTTCCATCGGCGATAGAGCGCCGAAATCGATCTTTCCGCCGCTGCGGAGAAAGGAACGCAGCACGCCGTTAACAAAACCGGAGGCACTCGCCGCGCCGAGGGCTTTTACGAGTTCGACCGATTCGCTGACCGCCGCGGAATCCGGCACCGAATCCATATAGAGGATCTGATAAAAACCGAGCCGCAGCGATTCGAGCACCGCGGGCGTCAGTTTTTCGAGCGGGCGCGAACAGAAGCGTGCGATCTCACGGTCCAGCGTAATGCGCCGCTCCAGCGTGCCGTAAAAGAGCGCCGCGGCAAAGGCCTTATCCCGTTGGTCCAGCCGGGAATTCCGGAGCGCCGAATCGAGAATCAGATTGGAATATCCGCCGGAAGACACCCGCATCCCGGCTTTTGCCGCAAGCATACGTGCTGTTTCCGCCATCGCGGGCACCTCCCTTTTTCATCAAAAATAACATATGCCGCCTGCATGAATTTCAGGCTTTCTCTTCCCGGCAGGCGGAAAAGGCCGGTTTGACCGATGAAGCGCCGGCTTTCGCGGCATCCGGTCACGGGATCCATTCGTGGGATTCGCCGTGCTTTTGAAACATTCTCCTGCCTTTACCGGATTCCGTCCCGATAAAAGGCAACCGGCCGGTATGGGATGACCAAAATCAGGATCGGCATCCCGTGGTAGGTTTCCGTCGTTTTAAAGTGAGACCGCGCAGCCGCTTGCCGCGGAAAGATCCCGTCTCAGCGCCGTCTGCGGTTGCCACCGAAAAGAATGATAAACCGCAGAAGCTGGGCGATGGAGGTCATCATGGCAGCCACATAGGTCAGCGCCGCCGCCCGGAGCACGTGTCTCGCGCCGGTCAGTTCCTCACCGTAGAGGATATCGTTGTCTTCGAGAATTTTTAGCGCGCGGCAGGAGGCGTTGAATTCCACCGGCAGCGTGACGACCTGGAACAGGGTGATCATCGCAAAGAGCAGGATGCCCGCAGAGATCAACGGCTCAAAGGAGAGCAGCAGACCGAACAGAATCAGCGGCATGTAGAGGAACGAGCTGATCTGCGTGACCGGGACGATGACCTCGCGCACCCTGATCGGAAAGTAGCCGACGGCATGCTGAATGGCATGGCCGGCCTCATGCGCCGCGACACCGATCGCCGCGACGGAGGTGCTGCCATAGACGTTATCAGAGAGATAGAGTTCTTTGTTTTTTGGATCATAATGGTCGGTCAGATTGCCGCGCACCCGGCTGACGCCGACGTCGCTCACGTCGTACTGCCTGAGAATCAGCCCCGCGGCGTCCGCGCCGGTATAGCCCCGGCTCGACATCATGCTGCTGTATTTCTTGAAATTATGATTCACCTGATAGGATGCCCATAATCCGAGCAGCAGGGCCGGCACAATAAGAATCAGATAATACAGATCAAAGCCATAGTAATAAAAATAATTGGAACCCGGCATCCTTCATCCTCCTTATCCCAGGCGAGTGCCCTTTTCGGGACGGCGGCCGCGCATGAAATCGGTGCCGCTCATCCGTTTTCCGCCCTCCGGGCAGACCTCCAGCAGCTCCACGGCGCCATCCCCGCAGCCGACGACAAAGCGCCGGTCGTCAAGCAGGATGCCGGGGGCTCCGGAAAAGTCCTCCGCAGCGGCCATTTTATAAACCTTGAGAGATTTTCCGCCGAGCATGGTGCCGGCGACCGGCCACGGATCAAGTCCGCGCGCCAGATTGTGCAGCTCCCGCGCTGTCTTTGCAAAATCGATGACGCTCATCTCTTTGGTCAGCATCGGGGCAAAAGTCGCCTCGCCGTCGTTCTGCGGCGTGCGCGGAACGGCGCCCTGATCGAAGAGGGTGAGCGTCTGCTCAATGGCGTCGGCGCCGAGATCCGCCAGACGCTCGAACAGCTCGCCGGAGGTCTCGTCGGGGCCGACCGGCGTCTCAAGCTTCAGGATCATATCGCCGGTATCCATGCCCTCCGCCATATACATCGCGGTGACGCCGGTCTTTTCCTCGCCATTGAGGACGCTCCACTGGATCGGCGCGGCGCCGCGGTATTTCGGCAGCAGCGAGCCGTGAATGTTGACGCAGCCGAGCGGCGGCACCTGCAGGAGATCCGCCGGCAGAATTCTGCCGTAGGCGGCCACGACGACCAGATCCGGAGCGAGCTTCTTGAGCAGCGCGAGCGCGGTGCCGTCGCGGAGCTTGACCGGCTGCCAGACCGGAATTCCGTTCGCCAGCGCCAGCGCCTTGACCGGTGTGGGCAGGATCACCTGTTTTCGGCCGACCGGCTTGTCCGGCTGAGAGATAACGCCGACCACGTTCCTGCCGGTATCGATCAGACGCCGCAAAATCGCAGCGGCGAAATCCGGCGTACCCATAAATACAATGCGCAGATCTTTCAAGCGCAAATCTCCTTTCATTGCCGGATGGAAACGTGTCCTCCCTTTTCAGGGCACGGGCCGATTCTCCGGCATGAAGCATCATTCTTCTGAAGAGAGCCTCTCCCGCCCGACTGGTTTTTGATCGGGAGAGCCCGTTCTTTCTTTTATAGAGACACTGTGAGCCCGCCGAAAAATGGGCCACAGGGACTCACGCCTCTTCGTTCGGCTCCAGCATCCGCTTGGCGATATCCACGAAGCAGACCCCGTTGAGGTGGTCGATCTCATGGCAAAAGGCACGGGCCTTGAGAGCTTCGCCGGATATTTCAAACCACTCGCCGTTTCGGTTCTGCGCCCGGACGGTGACGTTCATCGGGCGCACGACGACGCCCCACTGCCCGGGGAACGAGAGGCAGCCCTCGTGGCCCTCCTGCTCTCCCTCCGCGGCGATGATCTCGGGATTGATAAGCTCGATGACGCCGTCGTCGTCGCCGACATCCACCACGACCGCGCGGCGCATGATGCCCACCTGCGGCGCAGCCAGCCCGGCACCTTCCGCGCCGTGCATCGTCTCGGCCATATCGTCCAGAAGCTGGGCGAGGCGGTCATCAAATTTTTCAACCGGGCGGCAGACCTTCCGCAAAATCGGGTCGCCGTCCAGCACAATTGTTCTGAGAGCCATAATCGTTTCTACCTTTCGTAACTTGGTTTATTTTTACCGGGATTTCAGCCGATATCGGAGGGATCGACGGATATCTCGACCTTTCCGTAGCGGGATTCCTTTGCAAATGCCTTGAGCGCCTCCGCCGCAACGCGGAAAAACGCGCCGTCCGGCCGATATTTCATAATGAGCTTCCAGCGCCATTTGCCGGCCACCTTCGGCACCCGGGAGGGCGTCGGGCCGAGCAGCCTTGCCGGAAGATCCGCCGCCTTGAGCCGCTCGCCGAACATGGCGGAAAACGCCTCGGCCGCCTCCCGGACTTCCGCCTCTTTTTCTCCGGAGAAGAGCACCGAGCCCATCGCGCAGTAGGGTGGATAAAGCATCACCCTGCGGTTGAGGATCTCATCTTCATAGAATGCGCGATAATCCTGCGCGGAGGCGCGAATCAGCACGCTGTGCTCCGGCGAATATGTCTGAATATAGGCGCGACCGGAAAGTCCCGCCCGTCCGCAGCGGCCGATCACCTGCGTCAGCAGGCCGAAGGTGCGCTCGTAGCTGCGGTAATCGCCGCCGTAAAGGCTCATATCCGCCGCGAGGACGCCGACCAGCGTCACTTCGGGAAAATCGAGCCCCTTGGCGACCATCTGGGTGCCGACCATGATATCATATTTCCCCTCGGCAAACTCCGTGAAATACCGGTCGTGCGAATATCGCGCCATCGTCGTATCGAGATCCATCCGAAGGATGCGGGCCTCCGGGAAATCCCGGTGCAGCTCATCCTCCACCTTCTGCGTGCCGCAGCCGGAATACATCACATACTCGCTGCCGCAGGCGTCGCACCGGACGGACGCCGGCTCCGAATATCCGCAGTAATGGCACATCAGCCGGCCGTTTGCCTTATGGTAAATGAGCGGGATATCGCAGCGCGGGCAGGTCTTGACGGTACTGCACTGCATGCAGCGCGCGATCGTGTTGTAGCCGCGGCGGTTCATCAAAAGAATCGACTGCTGCCCGTGCTCAAGATTCCATTTGAGCTCCCGGGCGAGTCCTTCGCTGAGCACGCCGGTGTTGCCCTCGTGATTTTCCGCGTTCATATCGACAATCACGGTATCCGGCAGCTTTGCGCCGCCGTAACGTTCCGCCATCTCAAAAAGCCGGATTTTCCCCTCCTTGGCCTTATAAAACGTCTCAATAGAGGGCGTCGCGGAGGCCAGCAGCAGCGGAATCCCGAGTTTTGCGCACCGGAAAGCCGCGGCGTCCCTCGCGTGAAAGCGCGGGGAACGGTCGGATTTATAGCTCTGCTCCTGTTCCTCATCCAGAATGATGAGTCCGAGATTCGGCGCCGGGGCAAACACCGCCGACCGGGTGCCGATGACGATCTTCGCCCTGCCGCTGCGGATGCGTTTCCATTCGTCGATCCGCTCGCCGGCGGAGAGCGCGCTGTGCATGACAGCGACCTCCCTGCCGAAGCAGGCGATAAAGCGGCCGATCATCTGCGGCGTCAGCGAGATCTCCGGCACCATCAGGATCACCTGCCGGCCGGCCTTCATCTCCGCGTCGATCAGCTTCATGAAGACCTGCGTCTTGCCGCTGCCGGTGATGCCGAAGAGCAGCGACGCGGAGGTCTCGCCGGTGCCGCAGAGGGCGTGAATCCCCTCATAGGCGGCCTGCTGCTCCTCCGAAAGCACAATCTCCGAGGCATCCATGGTCTTTTTTGCGTTTTTATACGGCGTCCGGAAAGAGGGCTGCTCGAAATACTCCGCGGCACCCTTCTGCACCAGCGTCTCCACGACGGCCGGACTCGCGGCGGTATAATAATGAATCTCCTTGACGCAGACGGGACCGTTTTCGTTCAGAAATTCCAACACTTCCCGCTGCTTCGGCGTCGCCTTAAACGGCAGTTTTTCGCCGTTTTCCAACAGGGCGGAAGTCTCCTGCGTCAGCCGCGCCATGCGGAGAGTCTCGTCGCCGACCGCCCGCCTCGCCGCCTCGGTTTTTTCAAGGATGCCGCGCACGGCAAGCTCGTTAAAAAAGGAGAGGTTGTTGAGGCCAAACGTCTGCATCAGCGTTTTTCCGTCGGCGGCGTTCTTTCTGCCGCGCAGGAATTGGACGACGCGCAGTTCCTCATCGGAAAGCGCCGCCTCGTCGAGCGAAGGCGCTGTGCGAAACCGGTAGACCGGCTTGTAGTTGAGCCCGGGCGGCAGCATCGCCTTGACCGCCTCGAAAAGCGGGCAGAAGGTGCGCTCCGCCAGATGCTCGCCGAGCGCCAACAGCTCCTCCGGGAGCACCGGCTCTCCGTCGAGCACCATGCGCACGGATTTGAGCTTTGCGTCGGGCGTCTCGGGTGTATCGGCGAGCGCAAACACCATGCCCTGCCGCCTTTTTTCGCCCGCGCCGAACGGCACCAGCACGCGCCTGCCCCGCTCCACGGCGCCCAAAAGCTCCGGCGGAATCTCATAATCAAATAGTTTATCGAAGCGGAAAGCGGCCTTTTCCACCGCGATCTTTGCTATCACGGAGCGCCGCCCCCTTTTTGAAATCAGATTTTTTACGACACATCCATATCGTCGAGATAGAGATAGCCGTTCTCGGCAATATGGTCCTTTCGGCCGGCGAGGTTATCCCCCAGCAGCAGGTCGAATTTATCGGCGGTCGCCTGTACGTCGCTCGGCATGATCTTAATCAGACGGCGTGTCTCCGGATTCATCGTGGTGAGCCACATCATATCCGGTTCGTTTTCGCCGAGTCCTTTGGAGCGCTGGACGCTAAATTTTTTGCTGCCGAGCTTCTGCACAACGCGGTCCTTCTCATCGTCGGTCCATGCAAAATAGCTCTCGTCCCCGCAATTGATTTCATAGAGCGGAGATTCGGCGATAAAGACGAGGCCTTCGTCGATCAGCGTCGGCGTCAGGCGGTAGAGCATCGTCAGGATCAGCGTGCGGATCTGGAAGCCGTCGACATCCGCATCCGTGCAGATGATGACCTTGTTCCAGCGCAGATTCTCGAGATCAAAGGTGGAAAATTCCTTGTTGGCCTTGGTTTTGACCTCGACTCCGCAGCCCAGCACCTTAATCAGATCGGTGATGACGTCGCTCTTAAAAATTTTGTCGTAATCCGCCTTTAGACAGTTGAGGATCTTGCCGCGGACCGGAATGATGGCCTGGAAATCGGCGTCTCTGCCCTGTTTGCAGGCGCCCAGAGCGGAATCGCCCTCCACGATGTAGATTTCGCGCCGGCCGACGTCCTTGGTGCGGCAGTCGACGAATTTCTCCACCCGGTTCGTCATATCGATGGTGCCGGCGAGCTTCTTCTTGAGATTGAGGCGCGTCTTTTCCGCATTTTCACGGCTGCGCTTGTTGATCAGCACCTGCTCGGCCACCCGGGCGGCGTCGTCCGGGTTCTCGATGAAATAGACCTCGAGCTGGTGCTTGAGAAAATCGGTCATGCCCTCGGCGATGAACTTGTTGTTGATGGCCTTTTTGGTCTGATTTTCATAGGATGTCTGGGAGGAAAACGACGAAGTCACCAGAATCAGGCAGTCCTCCACATCCTGAAAACTGATCCGGCTCTCGTTTTTGAGGTATTTTCCGGCATTCTTGATATAGGCGTCGATCTGGGAGACAAAGGCGCTCTTGACCGCCTTTTCCGGCGAGCCGCCGTGCTCAAGCCAGCTCGAGTTATGGTAATATTCGATGACCTTGACCCGGTTGGAGAAGCAGCACGCGGCCTGAATCTTCACTTTATAGTCCGGCTTGTCCTCACGGTCGCGGCCGCTGCGCTCGCCCTGCCAGAACTGAATCCCGGTTAAAGACGGGCCTTCTCCCGCAAGCTCTTTGACGTAATCGGCGATCCCGTTTTCGTAGCAGGTCTCCGTGCTTTCAAAGCCGCCGTTCGGCTTCTGACTTTTTAAAATAAAGAGCAGTCCCGCGTTGACAACCGCCTGGCGTTTGACCGTATCCGCATACCATTCCTCCGGCACATCCGTATCGGTGAAGACCTCGCGGTCGGGTTTCCAGCGGATGCGGGAGCCGGTTTTTTTGCGCGTGGTCGGCTCCTTTTGCAGGCCGTCGATGTTTTCACCGTGCTCAAAGCGGAGGTGATAGAGGTACCCATCCCGGCAGATCTCCGCCTCCATCCATTCGGAGGAGTACTGCGTTGCGCAGAGACCGAGACCGTTTAATCCGAGGGAATATTCGTAGTTTTCTTCCGCGTCGTATTTTCCGCCGGCATAGAGCTCGCAGAACAGCAGCTCCCAGTTGTAGCGCTGTTCCTTCAGGTTATAGTCCACCGGGCAGCCGCGGCCGAAATCCTCAACCTCCATTGAGCCGTCGTTGTAGCGGGTGATGACGACCCGGTCACCGTATCCGGCGCGCGCCTCGTCGATCGCGTTGGAGATGATCTCAAAGATCGCGTGTTCGCAGCCCTCGACGCCGTCGGAGCCAAAGACCACCGCCGGACGCTTCCGGATGCGGTCCGCCCCCTTGAGCGAATGGATGCTCTCGTTTCCGTACTCCTGTTTTTTTGCCATAGGTCCTCCGTTTCATCTTCCCGCCCTTTCCGGAGGAAAGGCCCTTTCCAAAGGAAAGGCCCCTTCCGGTGGAAGGCTCCTTTCTGCGGAAAGAAACTTCCGTTTTTTGGGCGAAAAAAGGATTCTGCAATACATATCCTATTATATTATATGACACCGCGCTTTTCTTTTCAAGGAGAAATCAAAACGGCACCACCATCGCGTTTATTTTACCCGGCGGATGCCGGCTCAACGCCGCATACGGAGAATCTCTCCCCGGCCGTTTTTGTGAAAAAAAAAGAGGCCCTTTCCACGCCGCCTGCGGGCCAAAAGATCCATTTTCAGGGAAATCAGCTTGAAAATCTATAAAAAAGGTGCTACGATGAAATTGGAAACGGATCCCAGAATTTTCGAGATCCGAAGATTTGTTTTTTTAACGACGGAGGTGGGAAAAATGTCTGCGAAACCAAACAGCATTGACATTACGGCGGGAGGCGTTCTCCCGAATTACTTTTTCGTCGACTGCAAAAACTGCGCTTTCTCGGCGGGAAACTTTCAATCGGAAACGGATGCCGACCGGGAAAAGCGCAAAATCTATGGAAAATGCCCCGAATGCGGCAGCAGTGTGGCGGTAGAGAAGCGGGAGGCGGAAATTCACTATCTCCCGAACCGGCCTAATCTGAAGGTCACTTTCTGAGGAAACTCTTCCACGGCGCCGGATCGTTTCAAACAAAAAAAAGGAGCGGAACCCCGCTCCTTTTTCTTTTGACGTGTTACTTCAGTTCCGCTACAATTTTGTAATTGCCGGAAGAAAGATCAATCGACGCCGTCATCGTGATACGCGGCACGACCGCATCCGGAATCGTCACGGATTCCTCGGAAATCTCCTCCGTATAGCCGGAAAGATCCCCGACCTGCGGCATGATGTCTCCGCTTTTCACTTCCTCGGGCGTGATCGCCTTCGCGACGACGACAGCACAGGTTTGGCCGTCACCCGCAAGATCGGAGGAAACATAGCTGCCCTCCACCCAGAAGCCGCTCAGGAGTTCCTCCTGGCCGGAGATGTCGTAGACCAGCACGGAGACGGAATCGCCCGCGGGGCTGATTTCCACCCTCCGCTTTCCGGTGTCGTAGATCTGCTCCCCTTCCTGCGGCAGGGCCGCAGGTTCCTGCCCGCCGGCAGCATAGTAGTCCGCCAGCGTCTGCTGCAAGGAAGAAACCGTTTCATTTTCCTCTTCCCCGGAGTTTGCCCCACAGGTTACCGAGGCGGTATAGCGGGTTTCTCCTCCGCCGTACTTTGCGGTGGATTCCTCCGTGCCTGCCGCGGCCTCCGCCTCCACTTCGGGAGATTCTTCGGGTGCCGCTTCCTCGGCGTATCCCTCTTCCGTACCGTCGTCGTACATATTGGGGGCTTCCATTGCCAGCATATCTCCATCTTCCGCCACTTCCTGCGTTTCCGACGCGGCGCTTCCCATACGGAGGCCATTTTTGAGCATCGGGATGAGCACAGCCAGGCAGATGCAGGCAACCGCTGCGGTTCCAAGCACCCGGAAAAGACGGACATTGTTCTTTTTCTTTCCGGCTTCCGGCAGCTTATCAAAAAGCGAACCGGTATCCGGCATCGGCGGAACTGGGATGGACTGGTCAAGGTTAAAAAGTTGTTGTTTTAGTGCTTCCGTAAACATTTCTTCCTTATTTTCAGCCATCGTCCTCACCTCCCAGCATTTCACGAAGCTTCCCGTATGTACGGTGAAGCTTTGAACTCACGGTTCCCTGAGGTTTGGCCAGCATTTCCGCAATTTCTTTTGTCGTGTAGCCATGAAGCACGTTGAGCACAAGAATCATGCGCTCTTCCGGTTGTAGCTTTGCGAGCGCTTTTGCGAGTGCGGCATTGTCCACGGCTGCATCCTCGAGGCTGACCGCGCCCCCATCGGAGGTCTCGACAAAATCGTCGAGATCGAAGGTGTTTCTGCGCAGGATCAGGCCCCCGACGGCACGTTTACAGCGGATGCTCAGAATCCGGAAGATCCAGCCCTTGAAGGCGGCCGGCTCCCGCAAATTGGATATGCCTTTGAAAGCCTCGAGAAACGTGTCCGAGACCGCATCCAGCGCATCCTCCTGATTTCCAAGCGTATACAGGGCAAATCGATACAGCTCAGGGTAACAGGCCTCATAAAGTGCGGCGAACGCATCTCTGTCGCCCTCCCGCGCTTTTAAGGCCAAACCGGGATCCAATATCATAACCACACCACCATTCATGGCTATCGTAAAGATAGTGTAATTTTATTATAAATTTGATGCGCAAAAAAGAAAGAGAAATTTCAAAAAAACAAAAAAAATGTCCCGTTCCAAAAGGAACGGGACATTGGTGTCGGCACCGACCTATCTTTCCGGGAGGCTGCCCTCCAAGTATTTTCGGCACGA
>ERZ795053.45-NODE-45-length-133747-cov-11.876425_pt1 | contig 133747 bp, 130 predicted proteins | sample MGYA00375137_ERZ795053 | MGnify/ENA primary metagenome ERZ795053 (study PRJEB30182, sample SAMN05720284) | activated sludge metagenome | isolation source: Anaerobic digester | place: Hong Kong | collected 2014-12-17 ... | reverse complement strand
CTTCGTTCGCTTCGGTGAGCCGCTATCTACGGATCACCACAAATATCCGCAAGAGCTTTTTCTGCAGTTCCATGACTTTTTTTTGTCAGCGCAATTGCGAAGCTAGATGTAGGGGTGGCGGACATCGAAAGCACCACGAGGGAAGCAATCAGGGCAATATTCTTTCGTTACGATCGAGGCGGGCGCCACCGTCACCGCGGGCCAGTTGTGGATAACTGGGCCGCGGCGCGCGCGGCCGGGGCCCGGGGCAGCTTGCGAAGCGCAAGCAGGGCCAGAATCGCCCCGAGATAGGCGATGGGTTCCACCGGCCAGGCCTTCACCAGCCAGAGGTAATGGAGCGCGGCGAGAATCGCCGCGGGATAGGTGAGCCGGTGAAGCCGCGACCAGCGCGCCGCGCCCAGCCGGCGCACCGACCAGTCGTTCGATGTCAGTGCCAGCGGCACCATCAGCAACAGCGCCACCGCCCCCAGCGTGATGTAGGGACGCTTCAGTACATCGCCGGCCGCCTGCTGGATCAGAAGCCCCATGTCGAGGACCAGCCAGCACAGAAAATGCAGGACGACATAGGCGAAGCTGACCACGCCCAGGGCCCGCCGGAAGCGCAGAAGGCTCAGCCCTGCATATCGGCGCAATGGCGTGATCGCGAGAACGGCAACGATCAGCTGCAGCGCCAGTTCGCCCATGCGGTGTTCCAGCGCCTTGACCGGATCGACGCCCAGCGATCCGTTCGCCGCCTGCCACAACAGCCAGACCGGCGGGACAAACGCCAGCGCATAGATCGGCCAGACAGGAATACGGCGCAGAAAAGGGTTCAGGCGTTGGGCGAACTGCATCAGAAATCCTGTGCGAGGTCTTGCCCGGCGTAAAGCTCGGCGACCTCTTCTGCGTAGCCGTTGAAAAGAAGCGTTTCCTGGCGACCCGCAAACAGGCCGGCGCCGATCCGCCGTTCGCTTGCCTGGCTCCAACGGGGATGGTCCACCGCCGGGTTCACGTTCGAATAGAAGCCGTATTCGCGCGGATTGGTCTGGTTCCAGGTGCACGGCGGCTGCGTGTCTGTCAGGGTGATCTTGACGATCGACTTGATCGACTTGAAGCCATACTTCCAGGGGACGACCAGCCGGATCGGCGCCCCGTTCTGGTTCGGCATCTCTTCACCATAAAGGCCCGTTGCAAGGATCGTCAGCGGATTCATCGCTTCGTCCAGGCGCAGCCCCTCGCGGTAGGGCCAATCGAGGATGGCATGGTTCTGCCCTGGCATCTCGGACGGGCGATAGAGGGTTTCGAAGGCGACATACCTTGCACCCGCCCCCACGCCGACACGGTCGAGCAACCCCGAAAGCGGAAAACCGACCCACGGCACGACCATCGACCAGGCCTCGACGCAGCGGAAGCGGTAAATGCGCTCCTCCAGCGTGACGCCGGAGAGGATGTCGGCAAGGTCGTAGCTTCCGGGGCGCTCGACCAGTCCGCCGATCTCCACCGCCCAGGGGTCGGTCGTCAGGGAACCGGCATAGGCCGCGGGATCGTCCTTGCCGGTGCCGAATTCGTAAAAGTTGTTGTAGCCGGTGACATCGGCAAGGCTATTCGGCGCCTCGCCGGTCGAATAGTCGGACGGGACGGTCGCGATTCCCGCCTGGCCCGTCCGGGGCATTGCCGACAGGACCGCGCCGGCGGTTGCGGCCATCATCTGGCGTCTGCTCAGAAACGAGGCCCGAGGCGTTACGTCGGACCATCTGAGGTCGGTTCTTGGCGATCTGCGCATATCTTCCTCCGGCTTCACGCCAGATGACCTAGCGGCTTCCGGCGCCGAAACCAAAGCAACTGATGTCAAATCCGCGTTCACAGTTTGAAACAAGTCTCGCCGGCATGTTCAAAAGTCTGTTCCGGAGGCAGTTTGTGCTAGGCGTTGCCGATTGCTTCGCGGTAAATCCCGATCATGGTTCTGCAACGGTATTGTCCTGTGATACAGCGCATGTTTTCGTTTTCGCTCCGCCGACGCGCACTCGCGGGGCTGATGTCGATCACTGTCGTCGTCGGTTTTCTTGGCAGCGGCGGCGCAAGGGCCGCAGACAGGGTCGCGCTTGTCATCGGCATGGCGCAGTACCGCAACGTCCCTGCGCTCTCCAACACGGTGAACGACGCGCGCCTGCTGTCCGCAACGCTCAGCAGGATCGGCTTCGATGTCACGACGCTGATCGATACGCCGCAGGAGGAGCTGCGCGAGGAGCTGGACAAGTTCGCTTTCCGATCCGAAACAGCCGACCTCGCGCTCATTTATTTCGCCGGTCACGGGGTCGAGGTGTCGGGCGAGAACTTCCTGCTGCCGGTCGATGTGGACGTCAGGTCGAACAAGGATGTGCAGCGTCAATCCATATCGCTGAAGGATCTGCTTCACGTCGTCGACAGTGCCCGCAAGATGCGAATCGTGATTCTGGACAGCTGCCGCAACAATCCGCTTGGGGACGGCATCTTGCAGGATGAAGGCGAAACGACCGCAGGTGGCGGCGGTGGTCTGGCGCCGCCCTCTCCTGATCGTGGAACGCTGGTCGCCTTCGCGGCGCGCGACGGACAGGTCGCGATGGACGGCGACGGGGCGAACAGCCCCTTCGCCCTTGCGCTGTCCGAAAAGCTGGCCGAACCGGGGCTGGAGATCAGCCTGATGTTCCGTCAGGTCCGCGACGAGGTCCTTTCGGCCACCCGCAATCTTCAGGAGCCGAATACCTACGGTTCCCTTTCCGGAGTACCGTTCTATCTTGCCGGCTCGCCGGAGCTTCGCGACCAGCTGGCCACCGACGACCGCCGTGTCGCCTGGGCCGCAGTCGGCTCGAACCAGGAATCGCAGCTGCGTTCCCTGGCTGATACGGGCGACGCGCGGGCGATGCTTGGACTTGCCTACATGCGGCTGGACAGCAGTGGTTCGGAATTCGACCCGGTGCAGGCCGCCGACCTTCTGGGCCGCGCGGCCGAGGCCGGATCACCCGAGGCGCAGTACGAACTTGCCAAGCTTTACGAAAAGGGAATTGGCCTGCCGCAGGACGACGCCCGCGCGCTGGAACTGTTCAGCAAGTCTGCCGAACAAGGGTTTTCGGATGCCGTTAACGACATGGGCTTCTTCTATTACCAGGGAAGCCTTGGCCTGCAGCGCGACGCTCTCAAGGCCCTTCAGTATTTCGAACAGGCGGCGGACCTGCGCCATCCGCAGGCAATGTTCAACTTCGCAGCGCTGATCGACGACGGAATCGTTCCCGGCAAGGGTCCGGCGGATGCCGGAAAGTACCTTTATCAAGCCCTTCGTTCGGGCAGCGCGGCGGTTTTTCAACAGTTGTCGGAACGTCCGACGATGTTTTCGCTGGAGTCACGAAAGGCACTTCAACAACAGTTGGCCGAGCACTCGTTCTATTCGGGACCGGTCGACGGAGATTTCGGCCCAGGCACGCAAAAGGCGGTCAGGGTAGCCTATGGTTTGAACACAGAGGGGTAAGGGATGAAGATGTTTGAGACCGGGCGGCAAGTCCGACATGGGCTTGTCAGTGGGGGGGCGATTCTGGCGGCGATGCTTGCCGCAGATCTGGCAGCCGCCGCGCCTGTTGCCGGCTTGCCGGCAGATCTTGGGATTGGCGTCAGCGGAACGATCGCGAGCGTACCCGGGGCGCAACTATTCCACGTCCAATGCGGTAGTCAGGACGGCGAAGGCAGCTGCTTCGAACCGGAAGCGCCAAGGTCGAATCCTGCCACTCCTGTCACGGAGAACACCACGCAGGAAGTCGTCGATGTGATTTCCACCGCCAAGGATACCTGTTCGGACGACTGGATCAACGAAACCTACCGGATCGACTGTATTCGACAGACGTTGCTGTTAGCCGCAGCCAAGTTGCCGACACGAGGGGACTATGCACCTGTCAAGGCTGCGCTGGTCGATGCCGCCGACAAGCTGGACAAGATCGTCAAGCAGAACGGCAGCGCGTCATCCGGCACCGTGTCACCGAACATAGGCGGGCGACCCTTGGCTCCCACTCTGCCGCCGCTGCGCGCCGTGGATCCCGCGGCACAGGAGCAGGCCGTGGCAGAAGCGCTCGCCGTTCTGGAAGAGGCCGAGACCATCCTCCTGCGGTCGTCAGAGAACTCTACACGGCGTCTGGAGCACTATCAGCAGGTCGCCCAGGCGATCGATTCGACGAAGGTGCTTCTGCGGTCGTCCTGAGCACGACGCCTTTGGCAGGTCGGCCGGAATCGCGACCTGAAATGAGAAGGCGCGGGGGAATGCCCCGCGCCTTTTCCGTCAGTGCAGAACGGCATCTTCCGGCCGCGGCCTGGATGACCGCGAGACCCGCTCCCCGACGATCAGCCCGTCAGCACCTGCGCCGACATGAACGGTGTCGCCGTCCTTGATGTCGCCCGCAAGGATCATCTCGGCCAGCGGGTCCTGCAGATGGCGCTGGATCACCCGCTTGAGCGGCCGCGCGCCGAAGACGGGATCATAGCCTTCGTCCGCAAGCCATTTCATTGCTGCCGGATCCAGATCAAGCGCGATCTTGCGCTGCGACAGCCGCCTTTCAAGCCGCTGAAGCTGGATCGTGACGATCCCGTCCATGTCCGCCCGCGTCAGCCGGTCAAAGATGATCTGGTCGTCGAGCCGGTTCAGGAATTCTGGCCGGAAATGCGCCCGGACCGCGTCCATCACGTCACGCCGCGCCTGCCCGCTATCCGCGCCTTCCGGCAACTGGCTCAGCGCCTGGCTGCCAAGGTTCGAGGTCAGCACGATCAGCGTCTGCTTGAAGTCGACACGGCGACCCTGGCCATCGGTCAGGATGCCGTCGTCAAGCACCTGCAAGAGCACGTTGAAGACATCCGGATGCGCCTTTTCCACCTCGTCGAACAGCACCACCTGATAGGGTCGGCGCCGCACCGCCTCGGTCAGTACGCCGCCCTCGTCATAGCCGACATAGCCCGGAGGCGCGCCGATCAGACGGGCGACCGAATGCTTCTCCATGAATTCCGACATGTCGATGCGGACCATCGCGTGTTCGTCGTCGAAAAGGTATTCGGCCAGCGCCTTGGTGAGTTCGGTCTTCCCGACGCCGGTCGGCCCAAGGAAGAGGAACGAACCCAGGGGGCGGTTTTCGTCGTTCAGACCCGCCCGTGCGCGGCGGACGGCGTTGGACACCGCGACCACGGCGGCATGCTGGCCGACCACGCGGCGCCCAAGCTCCTCCTCCATCTTGAGAAGCTTCTCGCGCTCGCCTTCCAGCATCTTCGAGGTCGGGATGCCGGTCCAGCGTTCGACGACCTCGGCGATTTGTTCGGGGCGCACGGCCTCTTCGACCATAAGGCCGTCGTCCTGCGCCTCGGCCTCGGACAGCTTGCGCTCGATCTCGGGGATGCGGCCGTACTGCAATTCTCCCGCGCGGCCGAAGTTGCCCTCCCGCTTGGCATGCTCCAGTTCGTTGCGCGCCTGCTCCAGCTCGCCCTTGAGCGCCTGCGCAACGTTCAGCTTGTCGCGTTCGGCCTGCCACTTCGCCGTCATCTCGGCCGAGTGCTGCTTGAGGTCGGACAGTTCCCTTTCCAGCTTTTCCAGCCGATCCTTGGACGCCGCGTCGTCTTCCTTCTTCAGTGCCTCGGCCTCGATCTGCTTTTGCAGAATCTCACGGTCGATAGCATCCAGCTCCTCGGGCTTCGAATCGACTTCCATCCGCAGCCTCGACGCCGCCTCATCGACAAGGTCGATGGCCTTGTCCGGCAGGAAACGGTCGGTGATGTAGCGGTGCGACAGGGTCGCGGCGGCAACCAGCGCGCTGTCGGAAATCCGCACACCATGGTGCAGTTCGTACTTTTCCTTGATGCCGCGCAGGATCGACACGGTATCCTCGACCGTCGGCTCCTCGACCATCACGGGCTGGAACCGGCGGGCAAGTGCCGCGTCTTTCTCAATATACTTGCGATACTCGTCCAGCGTGGTCGCGCCGACGCAGTGCAGCTCCCCCCGCGCAAGCGACGGCTTGATCAGGTTGGCGGCATCCATGGCGCCGTCGGTCTTGCCCGCGCCGACCAGCGTGTGAAGCTCGTCGATGAACAGGATGATCTCGCCGGCGGCGGTCTCGATCTCCTTCAGGATGGCCTTCAGCCGTTCCTCGAATTCGCCACGATATTTCGACCCGGCGATCAGTGCGCCCATGTCCAGCGCCATGAGTTTCTTGTTGCGCAGGGATTCGGGTACGTCACCGTTGACGATGCGCAGCGCCAGACCTTCGGCAATGGCGGTCTTGCCGACGCCGGGTTCGCCGATCAGCACCGGATTGTTCTTGGTCCGGCGGCTCAGCACCTGCATGGTGCGGCGGATTTCCTCGTCGCGGCCGATGATCGGGTCGATCTTGCCGTCCTCGGCCATCGCGGTCAGATCGCGCGCGTATTTCTTCAGCGCGTCATAGCCTTCCTCGGCGCTGGCCGTGTCGGCGGTACGCCCCTTGCGGATGTCGTTGATCGCGGCATTCAGCGTTTGCGCGGTCACCGCGCCCGCATCCAGCGCGTCCTTGGCGCGCGTGTTCACCATCGCCAGCGCCATAAGAATACGTTCCACCGGGACAAAGCTGTCGCCCGCCTTCTTGGCCAGCTTCTCGGCCTCGTCCAGAACCCGCACCAGCGAGGTATCGACATAGACCTCACCCGAGCCGCCCGAAACCTTGGGCTGCTTGGCAACGGCAGCCTCGACGGCCTCTGCCACGCGTTCGGGTGCGCCCCCGGCACGTCGGATCAGGTTCGCGGACAAACCCTGTTCATCGTCCATGAAGGCCTTGAGAAGATGCTCGGGCATCACGCGCTGGTGCCCCTCGCGCATCGCGATGGTCTGGGCAGCCTGAAGGAAGCCGCGCGACCGCTCCGTGAACTTTTCCATGTTCATCGGCACACTCCTTTTCAAAGCACCCATCCGTCGGCACCCGCATTGCGGCATGCCTTCCTGGGCCTGAGACTTACTTGGGAAACGAAGGCGGAACCATCAAGGGCATTTCCGGCAGGAAGTCGTTCGAATTGCGGGAATCTCGTCTTCAGCGCGCGGTGGTGAACCGGATCGTAACCTTCTTGCCCGAGGGTCGTCCCATGTCAGGATCGGAGCACCCCATGTCGACCATCGCCCAATCACTCGTCGCCGCCGTCAACGGACTTCGCCACAAGGGTGTGCGATCCGAACCGCCGCAACTGACGGCGATCGCCTGGCAGGCACGCCTGCACATAGCCCGCCGCCCGCACGGGGTCTTCGGCACCTGCCGGCGGTTCGTGGCATGACCCGCATCCTTTCCGCCCGCGTCCTGCGGGCCCAACGTGGCGGCGAAACCGGCCGGGTTCATGCCGTCGTCCGTCTTCTGGTCGAAACGCGACCGGGTGGCGGCATGGATCAGGTCGATGTCACCGTTGCGGCTCCGGGCCAGGCCCCCGGCGCCGCCCCGCTGCGTCACCGGCTGCTTTCCGCCGCGAAACTCGCCTTTGCCGCCGCGCCCACTGCCTATCTCTCGCGCCGCGCGGCCTGAGACCTCATCATCGCCGCCTTGAGGGCGCGGACCTTGTCGGCGCTGGTTTCCCGCCGGGCGTACCCGCCGAAACCCGGGACGACCCTGCTTGACGCGGGCGCAACGGCGAGGGAACAGCTTCCGTGCACCTCATCAACCGCAAGAGCTTCCAGCAGCGCCCCCACGTTCCCGGCGTCGATCCCCGCGCCGGGCATGATCCCTGTCCGCCCCGCCGCCGCCGCGCAGATCCCGGCAAGAGCGTCGATGCCCTCGGGCGCGGTAGGGGCACCACCGGAGGTCAGGATCCTGTCGAAGCCCAGCGTAACCGCGGTATCGACGGCCTCTGCGAAGTCCGGGACAAGATCGAAGACGCGGTGCAGCGTCAGGCTCATCGCATCCGCCGCGTCGCGCAGCCGTGCAAGGGTATCGGCATCCAGGCGTCCATCGGCCAAGGCCGCGCCGATCACGACACCGGCAAGCCCTGCTTTCCGAGCCGCGCGAATGTCGGCCAGCATGGTGGCGACCTCGGCGGAGGAATAACGGAAATTGCCAGACCGGGGCCGGATCAGGGCGTGAACAGGCACCGGCAAAAGCGCCGCCCGCGCCATCAACCCCGCCGAAGGTGTCAGCCCGCCAAGCTCGAGCGCCGAACAAAGCTCGATCCGGTCCGCGCCGCCCGCAACCGCTGCAGTCGCCCCGTCGGCACCGTCCACACAGACTTCCAGCCTCATAGTCCCTCCCAGGTTCTTGACAGATGCGTCGTCTGGTCCCAAACCGCGCGCGACCGAACGGAGGGCCCCATGACCAAGCCGGATGACCGCCTGATCGTTGCACTCGATGTCGCGAACGCGATCGCGGGGCTGGAACTCGCCGACAGGCTGGGCGATTCCGTCAGTTTCTACAAGATCGGGCTTGGCATGCTGACCGGCGGCGGGCTGGCGCTTGCCAACGAGCTGAAGCAGGAACGCGGCAAGCGCATCTTCCTTGACATGAAGCTCTTCGACATCGGCGCCACCGTCGAGGCGGCGGTACGCGGCATCGCCCAGTTCGATCTGGATTTCCTGACGGTGCATGGCGACCCGCATGTTGTGCGCGCGGCCAAGTCCGGTGCGGCCGGCAAGGATCTGAAAATCCTGGCGGTCACCGTCCTGACCTCCCTGGACCGGGCCGACCTCGACGCCGGGCTGATCGTTCCGGGCGACCTTGGCGACATCGTCATCGAACGCGCTGCCCGCGCCTTTTCCGCCGGGGCCGATGGCGTGATATGCAGCCCGAACGAGGCCGCCCTGATCCGCGCCCTGCCAGAGGCCGACGGCCGCCTGATTGTCACCCCTGGCGTTCGCCCGGCGGGCACGGCGCTAGGCGATCAGAAGCGCGTCGCGACCCCGGCCGAGGCCGTAGCGGACGGGGCGGACCATATCGTCGTGGGTCGCCCGATCTGGCGCGCGCCGGACCCGCGCGCCGCGGCCGAGGCGGTGATCGCCGAGCTTGCCTCCCCACAGGCGCGTCAACCGAATCGCTGATCGCGCACAACGCTCGATGGGCCTATGGCCGGATGAACTCGTCCGCCGCGTAGCCCTGGATATAAAGAAGCGCCGTCAGATCGCCGTGGTTGATACGGATATCGCACTGCGCGGCGACCGAGGGCTTGGCATGCAGCGCCACGCCCGCCCCGGCCAGCTTCAGCATGCCAAGATCATTGGCGCCGTCCCCCACCGCCATCACTTCGTCATGACCGATGCCCAGCGCCGCCGAAATCTCCTCCAGGGCGGCGATCTTGGCCTCGCGCCCCAGGATCGGTCTGCCCACATCGCCGGTAAGCACGCCGTTCTCTGCCAGAAGCGTATTGGCGCGGTTCTGGTCAAAACCCAGTTCGGCGGCCACAGCGCGGGTAAAGGCCGTGAATCCGCCCGATACCAGCGCCGCGTGGCCCCCGTTGGCCTTCATCGTCGCGATCAGTTCGCGGCCGCCCGGCGTGAAGGTGATCCGCTCTGCCAAGACCCGGTCGATGACCGATTCAGGCAGCCCCTTCAGCAGGCCAACCCTTTCGATCAGCGCCCCTTCGAAGTCCAGTTCGCCGTTCATCGCCCGCGCGGTGATGTCGGCGACGCGCGCGCCGACGCCGGCCATGTCGGCCAGTTCGTCGATGCATTCCTGGCGGATCATGGTCGAATCCATGTCGGCCAGAAGCATCTTCTTCCGTCGCCCCGCAACCGGCTGAACGACAAGGTCGACGCCGATCCCCTGCAGGCCGGCCCAGACGTCCCAGCGGTTTTCGGGGATGCTGTTCACCATGAATTCCGCCGCAATTCCGGGGCTTAGCCACTGCGCCACACCGCCGCCCCAGGCATCGCGGAGCGATTCTACGGCGGTCCGGTCAAGGTCGGCGCGGGCGGGATTGGCAAGCAAGGTGGCAACGAACATCGATCTGTTTCCGATAGTGAACTGACGGTGTCGCTTTTCGGACCCCAAGCGGCGCTTTATGGCAGTTTTCCCGCTTGCGCCAGCCCCGGCACCCGCATATCGCTGTCGGCGGGACACCCCTCCCCAACGAGGGGCGCTTATCTGGAAGGATACCATGAGCGATCTGACTATCCCGGCCGCGCGGCCGGCAAATCCGCGTTTCTCTTCGGGCCCCTGCACGAAGATCCCCGGTTTCTCCCTCGACATGCTTGCCGACGCGCCTCTGGGCCGGTCGCATCGCGCCGCCATCGGAAAGGCAAAGCTGAAAGAGGCGATCGATCTTACCCGTGAAATTCTCGGCGTTCCGGCGGACTACCGCATCGGCATCGTCCCCGCCTCCGACACCGGCTCGGTCGAAATGGCGCTCTGGTCGCTTCTGGGTGCCCGCCCGGTGGAGATGCTGGCCTGGGAAAGCTTCGGCGAGGGCTGGGTCACGGATGTGGTCAAGCAGCTGAAGCTCGACGCCACCGTGAAGAAGGCCCCCTATGGCGAGATCGTGGATTTCGCGACAGTCGATTTCGCGCGCGACGTGGTCTTCACCTGGAACGGCACCACCTCTGGCGTGCGCCTTGCGAACGGCGATGCGATCCCCGCGGATCGCGAGGGCCTCACGATCTGCGACGCGACCAGCGCGGCCTTCGCAATGGACCTGCCCTGGGACAAGCTCGATGTCGTCACTTTCTCCTGGCAGAAGGTGCTGGGCGGCGAGGGTGGTCATGGCGTCCTGATCCTTTCCCCCCGTGCGGTCGCGCGGCTGGAAAGCCACACCCCCGCCTGGCCGATGCCGAAGATCTTCCGAATGACCAAGGGCGGCAAGCTGATCGAGGGCATCTTCACCGGCGAGACGATCAACACGCCTTCGATGCTTTGTGTCGAGGATTACCTCGTCGCGCTCAAATGGGCGAAAGCGCTCGGTGGGCTTCCCGCGCTGATCGCGCGGGCAGCGGCGAATGCCGGGGCGATCGCGGACTTTGTCGCCACGAGGGACTGGATCGCAAATCTTGCCGTCGATCCCGCGACGGCTTCGACGACCTCGGTCTGCCTGAAGTTCACCGACGACCGGATCAAGGACGGGGCGGCCTTTGCCAAGGCCGTGGCAAAGCGGCTTGAGAAGGAGGGCGTGGCGCTGGATGCGGGCGCCTATCGCGATGCCCCTCCGGGACTTCGGATCTGGTGCGGATCGACGGTCGAGACCTCGGACGTCGTGGCGCTGATGCCGTGGATCGAATGGGCCTTCGAGGCCGAGATCGCCGCACAGGCCGTCGTGGCCTGACCCCAGGAAATATCGCCTCCGCACAGGCGGGGGCCTTCGATTGATCCCCGCTTCAGCGGGAAACACAGGATAGAAAACATGGCACCCAAAGTTCTCGTGTCCGACAAGCTGTCGGAAACCGCCGTCCAGATCTTCCGCGACCGGGGGGTCGAGGTCGATTACCTGCCCGATCTGGGCAAGGACAAGGACAAGCTCTTGGAGGTCATCGGCCGGTACGAGGGACTTGCCATCCGCTCTGCCACCAAGGTCAGCGACAAGGTGCTGGCTGCGGCAACCAACCTCAGGGTCATTGGCAGGGCCGGCATCGGCGTCGACAACGTCGACATCCCGGCAGCGTCCAAGCGTGGCGTGATCGTGATGAACACGCCCTTCGGCAACTCGGTCACCACCGCCGAACATGCCATCGCGATGATGTTCGCCGTCGCCCGGCAACTGCCCGAGGCAAGCATTTCGACCCATGACGGCAAGTGGGAAAAGAACCGCTTCATGGGGGTGGAGCTTTTCAACAAGACACTCGGTGTGATCGGTGCGGGCAATATCGGCGGCATCGTCTGCGACCGGGCGCTGGGCCTTCACATGAAGGTCGTCGCCTATGACCCGTTCCTGAGCGAGGAGCGGGCGAAGGCGATGGGCGTCACGAAGGTGGAACTGGACGAACTGCTGGCGCGGGCCGATTTCATCACCCTGCATGTGCCGCTGACCGAGAAGACGAAGAACATCCTGTCGAAGGAAGCGATCGCCAAGACCCGGAAGGGCGTGCGAATCATCAACTGCGCGCGGGGTGGTCTGGTGGACGAGGCCGCATTGGCCGAGGCGCTGAAATCCGGCCATGTCGCTGGCGCTGCCTTCGATGTCTTCGAAACCGAACCCGCCACCGCTTCGCCGCTTTTCCATCTGCCGAATGTCGTGGTGACACCGCACCTTGGCGCCTCCACCACCGAAGCACAGGAAAACGTGGCGCTGCAGGTTGCCGAACAGATGTCGGACTACCTGCTGACCGGCGCCGTGCAGAACGCCCTCAACATGCCGTCGGTGACGGCTGAGGAAGCGGCGGTCATGGGGCCCTGGCTGAAGCTTGCCGACCACCTGGGCGCCTTCGCCGGCCAACTGACCGACGAACCGATCAAGGCAATCAACGTTCTTTACGACGGCACCGTTTCGGCGATGAACCTTCAGGCGCTCAACTGCGCCGCCATCGCCGGGATCATGAAGGCGACGAACCCTGATGTGAACCTCGTCTCCGCCCCGGTCATCGCTAAGGAACGCGGCATCCAGATCTCGACCACACGCCAGGAAAAGGGCGGCGTCTTCGACGGCTACATCAAGCTGACCGTGGTCACCGACAAACGCGACAGGTCCATCGCAGGTACCGTCTTTTCCGACGGCAAGCCGCGGTTCATCCAGATCAAGGGCATCAACATCGACGCCGAGATCGGGGCCCACATGCTTTACACCACGAACGAGGACGTGCCGGGCATCATCGGGACGCTTGGGCAGACGCTGGGCGCGAACGGCGTCAACATCGCGAACTTTACCCTGGGCCGCGCGGCAGCCGGGGGCGATGCCATCGCGCTTCTCTATCTTGACGAACGCCTGCCTGAACCCGCGCGCCAGCAGTTGATCGCGACGGGCAAGTTCACCTCTGTCCGGCCGCTGGAATTCAACGTCGCCTAGGCGCGCCTTTGCGATCGGGCCGGCGCGCAGACCGCGCCGGCCCAGCCCCGCCCGGCGGGGCCGAAAACGACGCCGGCAGGTCGCGGAGGATCGCGTCTTGATGGGCCATGGAAGGCAGATTGGCGCCACTGAATCACCCGGGTGCCGCCATGTCCTCTCCCGCCTTCGACCGGCTTCTTCTTACCCTTTCGGATATCTACATGGCCGAGGGCCGCGAGGCCGCGGTGCGCACGGCACACGCGCTGACCACGACGCCCGCCCGGACGGCATTCGCGCCGCAGCGACCCTGTGCGCTCGACACGATGATGCGCGCGCTTCTCGCGGACGCGGCGCATCCGGCGGCGGAAGCGATCCTGGCCGCACAGGATCTGATCCCCTGGGGCACCAACCCCGTCGCGGACCGGATGAGCGAAAGCGCCGCCGCCATCTGCGCGGTCACGACACTCATGGGGCCCGAAGGCCCGATACCCGCGCCGGACCTCCGGCTTGGGCTCTTTTACCAGCGACCCAATGCCTACTACGCGTTGCACAACCACGATGCCGACGAAACCTATGTGATCCTCGCGGGCGGCGCGATCTGGACGGCCGGCGACGACACCCGCCATCGCGGACCGGGCGACTACATCCATCATCCCAGCCTGATGCCCCATGCCTTCCGAACCGGGGGCGAAGGCCTGCTGGCGCTCTGGCGGTGGAGCGGCGACGTGAATACCCATTCCTACGCATTCCTGCCCGACGCCGCCGCCTGACTGCCGTTGCAGCCCCCGTTCTGCCGCGCTAGGGTCCGCCCGATTGAGGGGCAGGGGCATGCGGACCTACGCGATCGGCGACATACACGGACATCTCGACAAGCTGGCAGAGGTGCACCGGCTGATCGCGCGGGATCGGGCCGAACAGGCCGACCCGACCGCCCCCGTCGTGCATATCGGCGATCTGGTGGACAGGGGTCCGGACAGCCGCGGGGTTCTTGACTACCTCCTTGCCGGGCTTGAACGCGGCGAACCATGGGTCGTTCTGAAGGGCAATCATGACCGCATGTTCGCCGGCTTCCTTGAAGACCCGGATTCGCAAGACCCGGGCCTGCGCGCCGATCTGAACTGGACGCACCCCAGGCTTGGCGGCGCCGAGACCCTGGCCTCCTACGGCGTAACCGGGGTTGGCGACCGCTTTCTGGCCGATCTGGGCGCCGAAGCGCGGCGCGCCGTGCCGGTCGCGCATCGCGATTTCCTTGCCGGGCTCGAAACCTCTTTCCTGCATGGCGACGCGTTTTTCGTGCATGCAGGCATCCGCCCCGGCGTGCCCTTCGACCGGCAGACGGAAACCGATCTTCTGTGGATCCGTGCGCCTTTTCTGGACGACACCCGCGATCATGGCGCCCTGGTCGTCCATGGCCATACGCCCGTCGATCTTGTGACCCACTACGGAAACCGTCTGAACACCGATACCGGCGCGGGCTATGGCAATCCGTTGTCGGCCGTCGTGATCGAGGGCCGCGATGCCTGGCTGCTGACCCCACACGGCCGTGTGCCGTTACGTCACGAATAACCCCGCTTGCCGGAATGCCCCCCGCGTGCTTGCCTTTGCGCATGACACGCGCTGCACGTCCCTATTGGCTTGTCCTTGCCATCATTGCCATCGCCGGCCTGTGGCTTCTGTGGGCTGGCCGCGTGCCGATCTGCACCTGCGGATATGTCAAGCTCTGGCATGGCCAGACGATGAGTTCCGAGAATTCCCAGCATCTGTCCGACTGGTACACGCCTTCGCACATCCTTCACGGGATCCTGTTCTATGCCGCGCTGTGGATCGTGGCACGCCGCGTTTCCTTCGGCTGGCGCCTGGCCATCGCGACCGGGGTCGAGGCGGCATGGGAAATTGTCGAAAACTCCGCCTGGATCATCGAACGCTACCGCGCGGTCACCATATCGCTCGACTATTTCGGCGACAGCGTGGTGAATTCGCTTGCCGACATCCTGGCCATGGTCGTCGGTTTCTTCCTGGCGCGCGCGCTGCCTGTCTGGGCCAGTCTCCTGATCGTCGTCGGATTCGAGATGCTGACCATGTGGGTGATCCGCGACGGCCTGGCGCTGAACATCCTCATGCTTCTCTATCCGCTCGATGCCGTGCGCGACTGGCAGGCGGGCATCTGACAACCGGGCGGGCCATAGGGCGCCGCCCCATGAAAGGGAATCCATCATGGTCGAGGACATTGTCATCCTGTCCGCCGCCCGCACCGCGATCGGCACCTTCGGCGGCAGCCTTGCTGGCATGGCCCCGATCGACATCGCCGCTGTCGCGGCCCGCGCCGCGCTTGACCGGGCAGGCGTCCAAGGCGACCGGATCGGTCATGTCGTCTTCGGCCATGTGATCAACACCGAACCGCGCGACATGTACCTTTCGCGTGTCGCCTCGCTGCAGGCCGGCGTCCCGAACGGCACGCCCGCGATGAATGTCAACCGCCTGTGCGGTTCGGGCGTTCAGGCCATCGTCTCGGCCGCGCAGTCCCTTGCCCTCGGCGATGCCGATTTCGCGCTTGCTGGCGGTGCGGAATGCATGAGCCGTTCGCCCTACGCGCTGCAAACCGTGCGTTGGGGCCAAAAGATGGGCGACACCCGGATGATAGACATGATGACCGGTGCGCTGACTTGCCCCTTCGGCACCGGCCATATGGGCGTCACCGCCGAAAATGTCGCGCGCGAACACGGCATCGACCGCGCCGCGCAGGATGCGTTTGCGTTGGAAAGCCAGGCCCGCGCCGCCCGCGCCATCGCCGAAGGGCGATTTGCCAGCCAGATCGTCCCGGTAGAAATCGCCACACGCAAGGGCACGGTCGTCTTCGACACCGACGAACACCCAAAGGCGACGACGCCCGAGGCGCTCGCGGCCCTCAGGCCGGTCTTCCAGAAGGATGGAAGCGTCACCGCCGGCAACGCATCGGGCATCAACGACGGGGCGGCGGCGCTGGTCCTGGCCCGCGCGGACGCCGCCGGTCGCGCCGGGCTTACACCGCGCGCCCGCATACTGGGCTACGCCCACGCAGGTGTGCGGCCCGAAGTAATGGGCATCGGCCCCGTCCCGGCGGTCCAGGCGCTTTGCGCGCGGACCGGGCTTTCGGCCGCTGACTTCGACGTGATCGAATCGAACGAGGCCTTTGCCGCGCAGGCGCTTGCCGTCTCGAAATCGCTTGGCTTCGACCCAGTCCGGGTGAACCCGAACGGCGGGGCCATCGCGCTTGGCCATCCCGTCGGCGCGACCGGCGCGATCATCACCGTCAAGGCGCTGCACGAACTTGAACGCACCGGCGGCCGGCGCGCGCTTGTCACCATGTGCATCGGCGGCGGGCAGGGCATCGCACTCGCGCTCGAGCGGATCTGAGGCCGCACCGGGAACCTCCGCCGGCGATTAAACCTCCCTTCATCGCTCTGCGCCATCCTTCCGCCGAGGCGCGCGGATGGAGGGTTCGGATGAGCATCGCGGACAAGCTTGTCAGGGAACGCCGGGCACGGCTGGCGGCGGAACGCCTTCTGGACCAGAAGAAACGCGAACTCCTGACTGCGAACGATGCGCTCTCGCGCCATGCGCTTACCCTCTCGGACCAGATCGTCGCACAGCGCAGCTTCCTGGAAACGGCCCTGCACGAGGCCGAAACGCTGAAAGGACAGCAGGGCCGATATCTCAGCGATCTTGAAACCGCACACCGCGAAGCGCAGACCGCCCAGCGCCGCCTTTGGGATGCACTGGACGCAATCCGTGACGGCTTCGCGCTGTTCGACCGGGATCTGCGGCTGGTGGTGGCGAACCGCGCCTACCTGGAACCCTTTGAGGGGATCGCCCAGATCGCGCCGGGTGTGCATTACGATGTCATCCTCAAGGTCATGGCCGAAGAGGGGATCGCCGACCTTGACGGTATGGATGCGGACGACTGGCGCCATCACATGACGGCGCGAATGGTGCGTGAAGTGATCCCGCCGCGTGTCATCCGTCTGAACGGCGGCCATCACATCCGCCTGACCGACCGACGCTGCGACTCCGGCGACCTTGTCAGTCTGGTGCAGAACATCACCCGCACGATCGAACGCGAAGCCGAACTGCGCGAAGCGCGCGAACGCGCCGAAGCGGCGAACCGCGCCAAGTCAGCCTTTCTCGCCAACATGAGCCACGAGATCCGGACACCCATGAACGGCGTCATCGGAATGGTCGAACTGCTGTGCGAAACGGCGCTGACAGACGACCAGCGGCTTTACGCGGAAACCATCCGCACCTCCGGCGAGGCGCTTCTGGCGATCATCAACGACATCCTCGATTATTCCAAGGCCGAGGCAGAGCGCCTGCGCCTGAATCCGGGCCCCTTCGACCTTGATCACTGCCTGCACGAAGTGATGATGCTTCTGGCCCCGGCCGCCCGCGACAAGGGCATACGCCTGCTCGTCGATTTCGACATGTTCATGCCGACCCGATACATCGCGGATCCGGGCCGTGTCCGGCAAATCCTCACCAACCTGATCGGAAATGCCGTCAAGTTCACTGACAAGGGTCATGTTCTTGCACGTGTCGTGGGGATGGCCGCAGGCGACGGAACCTACGAGGTCCATGTCACGGTCGAGGATACCGGCATCGGCATCCCTTCGGAGCATCTTGAACACATCTTCGGCGAATTCAACCAGGTGGAAGATCAGACGAATCGTCGGTTCGAGGGGACCGGCCTTGGTCTTGCGATCACCCGTCAGCTGATCAACCTGATGGGGGGCACGGTCTGGGTCGAAAGCGAACCGGGCCATGGGTCATGCTTTGGCTTCAAGCTGACGCTGCCGGCGGCGGAGCCGATCATGGTCGATCATCCCGACCGCCCGATCCTCCTGCGTTCCGCGCTTGTCGCCGACCCCCTGCTGATCAACCGGGTGATCATCGAACGCCAGCTTCAGACCTATGGGCTGGCCGTGACCACCTGCCGATCCGCCGGAGAAGCCCTGGCCATCTTCGGCGATGGTCGAAGCTTCGATCTGGTCCTGATCGACGAAGACCTGGAATCGCTGGGCGGGCAGCCGTTACTTGCTGCCCTGCGCGCGACCGGCTCCGCCGTGCCGATTCTGGGGCTTTTCGCAGATCCGGTCACGATCGGACCGGACAGCGCCTATGCCGGAAGCCTTCAAAAGCCCATCCTTCGCAGCGAGCTTTATCACCACCTGCGCGCGCTGTCCCCGGCCAGCCTCGCGACCCCGCCGGCCCCTCCCTCCGAACCGGCGGACGACCGGCAGATGCGAATCCTCGTGGCCGAGGACAACCGGACGAACCAGCTTGTCTTCCGCAAGATGGTCCAGGACTTCGACATCGCGCTTGAGTTTGCCGCCAACGGACGAGAGGCCGTGGACCTTTGGCAAAGCTTCCAGCCAGACCTGATCTTTATGGACATCTCCATGCCCGAAATGGACGGGAAAGAGGCAAGTCGCGCGATCCGCAAGACCGAGGAAGGAACCGGCGCGCATGTTCCGATCGTCGCGCTGACAGCGCACGCGCTTGACGGCGACGACGCCGAGATTCTGGCGGCCGGAATCGACCGGTACCTGACCAAGCCCCTGCGCAAATCCGCACTGGCAGAGAACATCGGCGACTTCCGGCCCGCAGCCACCCGCCCGCCGGTTCCCCGGGGGGGTGGCTAGTCTTCCTGCAGGACTGCCAGAAACGCCTCCGCGAAGCGGTCGGCCTTCTGCGTTCCCATGCCCCCGATCCGCTCCATCTCGGCGCGGGTGCGGGGGCGCTGTTCGGCGATACGGGCCAGCGTGTTGTGGGTGCAGGACAGGAACTTTCCCGTCCCGTCCGCCCCCCGCGCCAGATCGCGCTGGATGGCCAGCAGACGGTCAAGGACCGTTCCTTCGGCCCGCCCCGCCAGCCGCATCCGCGCTGGGTGCGGCGCGGGATCCGATGCGCCCGTGATCACCTCAAGGAACGTCAGGCCAAAGCTCTCAAGCTTCTTCGCGCCGACACCGCCGACCCGCGCCATGTCGTCCAGCGTCGCGGGCCGCCGTTCGGCCATCTCGATCAGCGTCCGGTCCGGGAAGATCACATAGGCTGGAACCCGTGCGGCTTCGGCCAGCGCCCGCCGTTTGGCCTTGAGCGCCGACAGAAGCGGCGCATCTTCATCCGACACCAGAGCCCGCACGACGGGGCCGGAGGGCACGCGGATCGTGTCGCGCCGAAGCGTAATCGACGCCTCGGCCCGCAGGATCGGTCGCGCGGCTTCGGTCATGCGCAGGGCGCCCTGACGCTCGGGATCGGGGCGCAGCAGGTCATGACCCAGCATCTGCCGGAAGATCGCCTGCCATTCGGCCTTGGGCCGGTCCCGTCCGACGCCGAAGGTTGGAAGGGCATCGTGCCCGCGTTCGCGCACCTTGGGTGTCATCTGACCGGTCAGCACGTCGATCAGGTGCATGGTGCCAAAGCTTTCCCCCGTGCGCAGCACCGCCGAAAGAGCCTTGCGCACCGCCTCAGTACCGTCAAACAGCTCCGGCGGGGCGTCGCACAGATCGCAGGCGCCGCAGGGTTCCGCCTCTTCTCCGAAATAGGACAGAAGGCGGCGGCGGCGGCAGCACGTCGCCTCTGCTAGCCCCAGAAGCGCATTGAGCCGCGCATGATCGGCTGCCTTTCGGTCGGCGGGCGCGATCCCCTCGTCAATCTGGGCGCGCCGCAGACGGATGTCGTCCGGGCCGTACAGCGTCAGCGTCTCGGCGGGTGCGCCATCGCGACCGGCGCGTCCGATTTCCTGGTAATAGGCCTCGATCGACTTCGGCAGGTCCGCATGGGCGACCCAGCGGATGTCAGGCTTGTCGATCCCCATTCCGAAGGCGACGGTCGCGACCACGATCAGCCCGTCCTCGCGCTGGAACCGAGCCTCGACCTCGCGGCGGTCATCGGCTTCCATCCCGCCATGGTAGTGGCATGCCGGATGCCCTGCCTCGCGCAGCGCCTGGGCCAGCGTTTCGGTCTTGGCGCGCGTCCCGCAATAGACGATGCCGGATTGCCCCTTGCGCGCTGCGGCAAAGCTCAGGATCTGCCGACGTGGCTGGTCCTTGACCGAAAAGGCAAGATGGATGTTCGGGCGGTCGAAGCCACGCAGGAAGGTCGCGGGCGTCTCGCCGTCGAATAGCCGTGTGACGATCTCGGCGCGGGTTTCTTCGTCTGCGGTGGCGGTGAAGGCGGCCAGCGGCACGTCCAGCGCGCGGCGCAGATCGCCGATGCGCAGGTAGTCCGGGCGGAAGTCGTGCCCCCATTGGCTGACGCAATGCGCCTCGTCCACGGCGATGCGCGCAGTGCCGATCCGCCGCAACAGCGACAGCGTCGCACCCGAGGCGAGCCGTTCCGGCGCCATGTAAAGAAGCTTCAGACGCCCTTCGTCCAGCGCGGCAAAGACCTCTTCGGTTTCCTCTTCGGTATTGCCAGAGGTCAGCGCCCCTGCCGCGACCCCGGTTTCCCGAAGCGCGCGGACCTGGTCACGCATCAGCGCGATCAGCGGTGAGATGACGACGGTGACGCCATCGCCCAGAAGTGCCGGCAACTGGTAGCAAAGCGATTTGCCCCCGCCGGTGGGCATGATGGCAAGCGTGTTGCGCCCTTCGGCGACGGCCGCGACAATCTCGGCCTGACCCGGCCGGAACCCCTCGAATCCGAAAACGGAGGATAGAATCTCCTCGGCGCGCTGCATCGTTGCTCTGATCTCTGCTCGTTGCCCCGGAGCCTTTCACGAAGGGCGGGGCGAAGCAAGGCTCAGCGGCCGTAGAAGAAGCCCGCGTTGTTCTGCAGCACGATGCGGATTGCGATCAGCGCGATGAAGGCGACCAGCGGCGCGAGATCCAGCCCCGGCGTCCGCGGCAGGAACCGGCGGATCGGCGCATAGATCGGTTCCAGCATCCGGTTCAATCCGTACCAGATCTGTGCCACCATCGGCTGACGGGTATTCAGCACCTGGAAGCTGATCAGCCAGGACATGATGATATGGGCGATCATGACGAACCAGACCACGTCAAGGATCAGCATCAGGATCTGGTAAAGGGACTGCATCGGGCCTCCGGCAAATCAGGGTCCGACAAGAGGTAAGCGGTCGCCACCCGCCGCGCAACCTTCTAACGCAACGTCGCGGTTGACGCCGGCGTCCGCCCCGTTCCCCATGCGGCAGCCAATCACGGGGGGCTCATGTATCCATTCGTCCGAATGCTGAAGGAAGGCATCCTGTCCCGGCGTGCCGCGCCGCTCGGGATCACGCAAACCCATGTGTCGCATCATGTCTGCTGGCCCTGGGATCTTGATGTCTGGGCCGAACTGAACAACGGGCGCACGCTGACCCTGTACGATCTGGGGCGCATCCCGATGGGCGTCAGGACGGGACTGATCGGCATTCTTCCCAAGAACCGGTGGGGTATCACGGTTGCCGGCAACTCGCTTCGCTATCGCCGCCGCGTGCGCGCCTTCGACCGGATCGAGATGCGCAGCCGTGTGCTGGGCTGGGACCAGCGGTTTTTCTACATGGAACAAAGCATGTGGCGAAAGGGCGACTGCACAAGCCACATGCTTCTGCGTTCCGCCGTCACATCGGCGGACGGGATCGTGCCGCCCGCAAGGGTGCTGACCGCGATGGGCCAAGCGATCGAAAGCCCGGAACTTCCCGCCTGGGTCAAGGCCTGGATCGACGCCGACGCCCTGCGCCCCTGGCCGCCGGAGCGTTGAGCCGCCTTGCACCCCCGTGGCTTTTCGGGCTTGATCGCGAAAAAGCACAAGGGGCGCGACAGGCATGGCCGTTTCGGCACGCAAACGCATCTGGGGCTGGTTCTTCTTCGACTGGGCAAGCCAGCCCTACAGCACATTGCTTCTGACCTTCGTCTTCGCCCCCTATTTCGCCGAGGTCGCCCGGGCGCATTTCACCGCCGCCGGAGCCACGCCAGAGGCCGCCGCGGCGCAGGCACAGGCCTACTGGTCGGGCGGGCTGACAATCGCAGGACTTTGCATTGCGCTGCTGGCGCCCGTCCTTGGCGCGGTCGCCGATGGCAGTGGCAACCGCATGGGCTGGATCCGCGGTTTTTCCGCGATCTATGTGCTGGGTGCGCTTGCGCTTTGGTGGACGCGGCCCGATGGCGGGATCTTCTGGCCCGTCGTCTTCTTCGGGCTTGGTCTCATCGCGATGGAGTTCGCGACGATCTTCACCAACGCCCTGATGCCGCATCTCGCGGTCCGCGAGGAACTTGGACGCGTCTCCGGCTCGGGCTTTGCCTTCGGCTACGCGGGCGGCGTGCTGTCGCTTTTCCTGATGCTGCTTTTGTTCGCGGAGAATGCGGCAACCGGCCAGACTCTGGGCGGCATCGCCCCGATCCTCGGGCTGGATCCGGGCGCCCGGGAAGGGACGCGCGCCGTCGGCCCCTTCACGGCGATCTGGTATGTCGTCTTCATGATCCCCTTTTTCCTGTGGGTGCGCGAACCCGCCGCCCCGCGCCGCCGCCCGGCGTCGGAGGCACTGCGCAGACTGTGGCAAAGCCTGCGCGACCTGCCCCGGCGCCGCAGCCTTTCTGCCTATCTGGCATCGTCGATGTTCTACCGAGACGCGCTGAATGCGATCTACGGCCTTGGCGGCGCCTTCGCATCGAACGTGCTTGGCTGGGGCGTGATCCAAAGCGGCACCTTCGGGATCATCGCGGCGGTGACCGCCGCCGCCGCCTGCTGGGCAGGCGGGCGGATCGACACCCGCCTTGGGCCGAAACCGGTCATCGCGGGCTGCGTGCTGATCCTGATCGCGGTTTGCGTGACGCTGATCGGCCTGTCGCGCGGGTCGGTCTTCGGCATCGCCCTTGCCGAAGGCTCTGGCCTGCCCGATCAGATCTTCTATGTCTGCGGTGCGCTGATCGGCGCGGCGGGCGGTGTCTTGCAGGCGGCCAGCCGGACGCTCATGGTCTACCATGCAGACCCTGACCGTGCGGCCGAGGCCTTTGGACTATATGGGCTGTCGGGCAAGGCGACAACTTTCCTTGCGCCCGCCATGATTACCGCGGCAACCGCCGCCACCGGCAGTGCCCAGCTTGGGATCATACCGCTTGTGCCCCTGCTGGCGCTTGGCCTTCTGCTCTTGATCTGGGTCGATCCAAGAGGTGACCAATGAGATATCCCGCCTTTCTTCTCTTACCGATTCTCCTCGCCCTCGCCGCGCCTGCCAGCGCCGAGGAGCTTGCTAATCAGCTTTTCGGTGCCAAGCGCGCGGCATCGTCCCAACAGCCGGAACCGATCGGGTCTTACGCCAAGGGCTGCGGCGCGGGCATGATCCAGTTGCCGGAAACCGGTCCGACATGGCAGGCGATGCGCCTTTCGCGCAACCGAAACTGGGGTCAGCCGGAGCTCGTGGAATACCTCGTGGACCTGTCGCGCAAGGCGCAGTCCGTGGGCTGGGCCGGTCTTTACGTCGGCGACATGTCACAACCCCGCGGCGGTCCGATGACATCCGGCCATGCCAGCCACCAGATCGGGCTTGACGCCGATGTCTGGATGCTGCCGCCAGAGCGGCTGGATCTGAGCGTTTCGGACCGCGAAAAGATCAGCTCGATCTCGGTTCGGACCGACGATCAGACCCGCATCAACGGAAACTGGACAGCGGCGCATGGCGCGCTCTTGAAACTGGCCGCATCGGACCCCCGGGTCGACCGGATCTTCGTTGCCGCCGCCGTCAAGATCGAGCTTTGCCGGACGGCGGCGCGGTCCGACAAAAGCTGGCTACAGAAGATCCGGCCTCTTTACGGACACAACACCCATTTCCATGTCCGCCTGAAATGCCCCAAGGGGGCACGGCACTGCGAAACCCAGAAGCCGACGGTGGCAGAGTTGTCGAATGGCGGCGATGGCTGCGACGACAGCCTGACCTGGTGGGTCACGACCTATCTTGAGGAGTTGAAGAATCCCCCCAAGAAGGACAAACCGAAGGGCAAGCGCAAGAAGACACCGCGCGAATTCACCATGGCCGACCTGCCCAAGCAATGTTCACTCGTCCTCTCCTCGGATTGATCGCCGGGCTTCTGTCCGGCCTCGTGCCCGCCCATGCCGTGCCGGTCGCCGAATGGGTCGGAACCTTCGTCTGGCGTGACGACGGGCCCGATTTCGGTGGCCTGTCCTCGCTTGAACTGTCGTCCGATGGATCGCGGTTCCTCACGCTTTCCGACCGGTCTGAGGCCTTCGAGGGTACCTTCACGCGCGACGGGGAAGGCGCGGTGAACGGGGCGGACATCACTTTCACCACGCCATTGAACGATGCGGGGGGCATCCCGCTTTCCGAAAAGACCGTGGATTCCGAAGGGCTGGCCACCCTGCCGGATGGCACCGTTTCGATCAGTTTCGAGGGGGAACACCGGTTGACATTCCGGTCGGCACCCGACGGGCCGGAACAAGCCGCCCCCCTTCCGCCGGGTTCCGACGACTGGGAAGGCAACCTGGGGCTCGAGGCGCTGGCCGCGGCACCCGACGGGACGCTTTGGGCGCTGACCGAAGGGACGATCGACGGCGACCATGCGGTCCTTCGCTATCGCGGCGGCGCATGGCTTGCCCCGCTTGGGCTGCACCGCGAGGGGACATGGCGCCCGGTCGGCGCCGATTTCGGACCCGACGGACGGCTGTACCTGCTTGAACGGGACTTCTGGCCGCTGGTCGGCTTCATGTCTCGCGTCCTGCGCTTTGACGCCGGCGAAGACGGCCTTTCCAACCCGCAGATCCTGTTCCAAAGCCGCGCGGGGATGTTCGACAACCTCGAAGGGCTTGCGGTCTGGCAAGATCGGGATGGCGCGATCCGCCTGACTCTGATTTCCGACGACAACTTCCTGCCCGTCCAGAAGACAGAGATCGTGGACCTGCGCGTGACCGAATGACTTGACCGGCGCGACCGCAAGCTCTAAAGCGCGCGCGTCCCGGGCGGTCCGGGGCCAAGTCTCCGCGACCTTGTAAAAAACGGATATGTCATGACCCGCAATCTGATCCCTGGCATCCTTGCCATGGCCGCCGTCGTGGTGGCCTCCAATATCCTGGTGCAGTTCCTCTTCGGCCAGTGGCTGACGCTTGGCGCCTTCACCTATCCTTTCGCCTTCCTCGTGACCGATCTGACCAACCGGCTTCAGGGCGCCGCGGCTGCCCGCAAGGTCGTCGTCGCCGGTTTCGCGGTCGGTGTCGCCTGTTCACTGATCGGCAGCCAGATCGTCGGGGAATTCGGCCCGCTGGTCACGTTGCGCATCGCCATCGCCTCCGGCCTTGCCTTTCTGTCGGCGCAGTTGCTGGACATCAGCGTTTTCAACAGATTGCGCCAGGCAAGCTGGTGGCGGGCGCCATTGGTTTCGACGCTGGCGGGGTCTTCGCTGGATACAGCGCTGTTCTTCTCGATCGCGTTCTCGGGCACGCTTTCCTTTCTTGAACCCGGCAATGACGTTGGCTGGGCGACCGAGGCGCTACCCGTTCTTGGGGTCGGGCCCGCCGCGCCTCTGTGGGTGTCGCTCGCCCTTGCCGACTGGCTGGTCAAGCTGTCGCTGGCCGCTGTTGCGCTGGTGCCATTCCGACTGATTGTTGGAAAAATGGCGGCACGGATTGCGTGAAAGGTTTTGACAAACACAAAATCTGTGGCAGCCTGTGGATAACGGCAACCCAGCGAAAGGAGGTGATCCAGTGTCTAGAGTGATATTGGAGAGAGGTGTCAGGACAGGAATGGAGGCCGTGGCCTGAGGGCAATCCCGAAGGTTCAATCCCATGACTGGGCCATGCCTTTATCGGCACCCTAACTGGTCCATCTCCTTAGATCTCGGAGGGCCGTTCCAAGTCGGGACGGCCCTTTCCGTTGCCACGGTAAGGGTCAGTTCCGGGGTCTGCTCCGCGTCAGCGATCTGTCGGCAAAACGTATGGCAGGCGTCGGGTGTACCAAGACACCGCCCTTGACCGGGGAAGGCCGCAGGCGCAAGGAAGACCGCATGCTCTGGATCAATGACGCCATCTCGATCGCCGACTGGGAACTGACCGAAAGCTTCATTCGGGCGTCCGGGCCTGGCGGCCAGAACGTGAACAAGGTTTCCAGTGCGGTCGAACTGCGGTTCGAGGCGGAACGGAGCCCCAATCTGCCAGCGCCCGTCAAGACCCGATTGAAGCGCCTGGCCGGGCGTCGCTGGACACTGGACGGCGCCATCGTGATCCGGGCGGAGGAAAGCCGGAGCCAGGCACAGAATCGCGATCTGGCACGGGAACGGCTGGTCGATTTGATCCGCAAGGCGCTTGTCGCTCCGAAAAGGCGCATCCCCACGAAACCGACGCTGGGCAGCCAGCGACGCAGGCTTCAGGCCAAAGCAGAACGCAGCGCCGTCAAGGCGCTGCGTGGCAAGTTTGAAGACGATTGAAACCCGGTCAGGGGCGGAAGCTGAAGTTCCGCGACAGCGTCACGAAGACCGCCGTCGAGTCGGCATCCCCGTCCGTGGTGTCCGACCGCGTGCGGTAGGTGATTCCGCTGGTCAGATCCCAATCCGCCGTCAGGTCACGCGAATAGGCCGCGCTGATCCGGGCATATTCGGTCGTGTCCTCCGGGCCGCCCGTTGCCCGGTCGACCAGGCTCCATTCCAGGCCAAGATCCAGACGCGAGACCGAATTGATCTCGTGCCGGTAGCCGACAGCGGCGCGAGTGTCGGTCGCGTTATCGCCGTCGTCAGTATAGGCGGACCGTTCCAGGCTGGCCGTGAATTCACCGGTGCTGGTGCGCTGCACATAGGCAAGGCGGCCGATCGCTTCGACATCACCATCCGGGGCGCGGCTTGCGCCAACCATGGCGGAAAACGTGCCACGAGGCAGTTCCATGTCGCGCCCGAAGGTCAGTTCGGTACGGCGCCCTTCGTCGTCGATCGATGTGGCAAGCCGAACATTGGCAGTGCCATTGGTCATCGCCCGGGTTACCCCCACAAATCCGACAGCGCCGGAAGTGATGGTGGTGCCGCTTGTCAGGACTTCCTCGATCCGGTCGTATCCGAGACCGACATCAAGGCTTATGACCTGGTCGAGTTCGTGTTCGAACCTTACAAGGTACTCCGTCGTGGTCCGGTCAGTCTGAAGAAGGTCTTCTTCCTCATACCAGGTCTGGGCGGCTGAAACGGTCACGGTGCTGACCGGGGAAACCCGCATCCGAGCGGCAACGCCGGCCCGGTCGGTCTGGTTGTCATTCAGATCGGGGTCGGTCGTACCGCTGTATTCGACCTTGTTGTGGCTCAGGTCCAGGATGAACCCGAACGGATCCTGAAGGCCTGTCTCGTAGCGCAGCGCGGCATCGGTGGTCGCGACCTTTCCGCCGTCGCTCGAATCCGTCGTATCGAGGAACGGGTCAAGGAAATCGCGGTCGACATCGCTGTAGCTTGCAGAGAATTCGAGCCGGCTGTTGAGGCTTTCGCGGGTGTAGCCAAGCCGGAAACGAGGATCCTCCAGCCCGAAGTCCGTAGCGCCCGCGGTGTCGATGTAGCGCAGAACGCCGCCTGCGACGAATTCGAACCTCTGGTTTGGCGCGACACTTGAGAACGCGAAGGTCAGGCCTGTATCCCAGATCGAGGCACTGTCACCGCCTGGGTCGAGCGACAGGTTGCTGTCATAGGTCAGCCCGGTCGAGATACCGATGTCGATCTGCAGCCCGCCCGGATTGCCGTCGCCGCCGCCCGTCTGGGCAGCGGCGATGGTCGGTGCGAGGGCGATGAATGTCGCAGAAACTGCGATTCGCTTACCCAATATCCCCACTCTATCCTCGTCCTATTCAAACAGTCGGCGTTCCGGCACGACGATCACATCCCCGCTGCTCAGGATGATGTTCTTCGCAGAACCGCCATTCTGAACCGCCTTGTAGTCGAACCCGTATACCTTGACTTCACCGGTTTTGCGATCCGTCCGCTGAACTTGAATCCGTTTTGTTGCAGCAAAGCGCGTCAGACCGCCGCTTTCGGCCAGAAACTGAAGCAGGCTCGTGCCCTTGGCAACCCGGATCTTGCCCGGATTCGCGACTTCGCCCATCACATAGACGGGGATCGTCGCACCACCGGTGGCGCGGGCGGGGGCGACCTGGCCAACCGCGAGGTAGACGGTCGGCGCCGCCGCGAAGTTGGGCGAAAGCGCGCCCTGGATCGCCGAACGCACGGAATCTACAGACTGGCCCGCCGCCCGGACAGTGCCGACCGTCGGGACCGACACGCTGCCATCCGGAAGAACGAGGAGGCTGCGATTCATGCTTGGATCCTCGACCACCTCCATCTGGAGAACGTCGCCGGAACGGATCGTGTAGGAGTTTTGAGCCCAGGCAACCGGGGCGGTCAGTGCGGCCATGACGAGGCCAAGGAGGAGCTTATACATGAGGTCACCCATTCAGACAGGAACTATGGCAAGATTACGGCAAAACGACCGGGCCACCAAAGGCAATCTTTGTGCACGGTCGGGGCGGGGCGACAGAGAAATCATGGTAATCGTTTGTTTTTCCATGACTTTCAGTCGAACTTGGTCGAGTCTTCAGCGGAATCGAGGAAGGCCCGGGTCTTGACGGCGAAGTCGCGGGTGTCGTCCGGCGCGACAATCTCGGAGACGATCATGTATTGTTCGCGCGCCTCGCGAATCTGGCCGAGCGCCTCGTAGGTCATCGCGAGGTGGTAGCGAACCTGCGGATCGCCGCCCAGAACCGTCACCGCAGCCTCCAGTTCGCGGCGCGCCGTCTGGTAGTCGCCGGACAGATAGGCGATCCAGCCGTAAGTGTCCTGGAACGGCGCCTCGGTGCTGCCGCGCAGACGTCGCGCGACGACGCGCGCGCGCGCCAGGCTGTCAGGATCGTCGGCGCGCTGGGTAGACAAGAGGCTGGCCAGGTTGTTCGCGGCGATCGCGCTGGAACTGTCGCGTTCGTAAAGATCCTCGTAGATCGCGATGGCCTGATCGTATTCGCCCATACGTTCATGAACGCTTGCCCGAGCCCAGAGAAGGCCGGGATTGCCCGGATAGGCCTGAAGGGCGCGATCGAGTGTCGCGGCCGCATCCCCGGCGCGACCGGGCAGCAAGGTCAGCACCCGCGCAAGGCCCGTCCAGGCCTGGGGATCTGCGGCACCATCGTCGACAAGCGCCTGGTAGGCGGCGGCGGCGGCGGTCAGATCGCCTGCGCGTTCGCGGGCAAGCGCCGCGATGTAGCGCAGTTCGACATCCTCCGGCGCGGTCGCAAGAAGGCCGTCGGCCGTGCGAACCGCGTCGGTCGCGTGACCGGCGTCCAACTGCGACTGAATGATCGCGATCTGCACCCGGCGCCCCCCGACGCCGTCCTGCGCCAGACCGTCCAGATAGCCGGTCGCCGCGCCGGGTTCACCCCTGGCCTGCAGGATCGCCATGCGGATCGGCACGGCACGGGCACGGGCGTCTTCGCCGCCCGGTTTCTCGATCGCCTTCGCGACATCCTCGGCGCGGGGCCAATCGCGGAGAGCGACATAGACCTGCCCGAGTTCCTGAAGCAGGGATGGGTCGCCATGATTGCGTTTCAGGGCGGCGATCAAGACGGATTCCGCGGCAAGCTGATCACCCTCGGCGGCCAGATAGCGCGCATAGCGCAACGTTTCCTCGGGCGCGTTCTCTGCCGCGCGCATCGCCGTTGCAAGATACTGTCGGGCAAGGTCGCGGTCGCCGTCGCGCGCATGGGCATCGGCAAGAAGCGTCATGATGCCCGGGTCCTGGGGCGCAAGATCCAGGGCATGCTGCAAGATGGCGACCGCATCGCCGGTCTTGTCCTCTGCGATCAGCCAGCCGGCCTGCAACTTGATCGCTTCGGTTTCTCCGGGGTCTTCTTCGAGGACTTCGGTCACCACAGCGCGCAGGCCTTCGGCATCGCCCACCGCCTTGAGCATGTGCGCAAGCGCCAGTTTGTAGGTGACGATGTCCTCCTCGGCGCCCGCTTCGGCGATGGCCTCACGCATTTCGCGGACCCCGTCCGCGTGGTGACCGTTGTCGAACTGGAGCGACGCCAGCGCCGCATGCAGGAACGGAGTCCTGCCATCGCGGGCCACTCTCCGGTCCAGCTCCGCAGTCGCCGCCTCAAGGCCCTGTTCCTCTACCAGGAAACGCAACAGTTCGCTCAGCGCCGCGGGATCGCCGGCACGGACATCGGCGCGATTGCGAAGGTAGCTTTCGGCCTTCTCGATGGCGCCGCGTTCCTTGTACCACTCCACCACGGCCGAGTTGACGGCGGGATCGTCCGGAAACACCCGGGTCAGCGTCGCAAGTTCGGCCTCGACCGCGGCAACGTCGTTGCGCTGCATCTTGAGCGCGAGGCGCAGGGCATAAAGCGACTGGTCTTCCGGCGACTGACCGATCGCCAGATCAAGCTCCGCCAGCGCGCCCACGTCATCGCGTTGGCGGAGACGTTCGGTGATCACGATGCGGCGCAACGTGATGTCGTCGGGGCGTGCCATCCGCAAGACAGGGATACGCGCCATCACGGCCGCGATCGCCTCGTCGTCGGCGGAGCCGAAGGCGCGCGTATAGTCGATCATGACGCGGACGATCCGTGCGGGGATGTTCGCAGGATCGATCTTCAGCGCCGCTGCGCTGAAGCGGTCGGCATCGTCCATACGGCCCGCGTCTGTCGCCAGTTCAGAAAGTGCGACCAGTACATTCAGGTCGTCGGGATATTGCTCGGCAAGCTGGCTATACTGGGCAAAGGCATCCGCCGGACGCCCGTTCGCGCGCAGCAGCGCCGCGTAGCTTTCCCGCGCGGCGTGATGCGTTTCGTTCAGGTCGAATACGTTGCGGAATTCAACGATCGCGCGTTCCACATCCCCGGACTGCACGAAGGCAAGCGCCGCACGGAAATGCTTTTCAGCGCGTGTTTCAGGAGACTCGCAGGCGGCAACCAGAAATGCCGATGCCGCCAGCATGAGGAATTTGTAACGTACGGACATAAGACCCTCGCGAACAGGCGGGTACCCTTTGCTACGCCAATTGGATTAGCAGCCGGTTCCCTTGACGACGACGCGCAGCGTCGCAGCGAGGATCCGCAAATCGCCCAGGAAGGTCAAATCGCGCTCGTACTGCCGGTCGATCTCCGCACGGCGGGAAAAATCGACGGCATTGCGTTCGGACACCTGCCAAAGACCGGTGACACCGGGGCGAAGGGCGTAATACGACAGTCCGCAGTAAAGGTCGCGCTGCTCGGGCAGCATCGGACGCGGACCGACCAGCGACATGTCCCCGGTCAGAACGTTCCAAAGCTGCGGAAGTTCGTCGAGCGAGCTCTTGCGAAGGAAGTGGCCGATGCGGGTCACGCGGGGATCGACGGAAAGTTTCTGTTTGCTGTTCCATTCCTTGCGCGCCGCCTCGTTGGAGGCGAGGTAGTCGCGCAGCATCCGGTCAGCGCCAGGAACCATGGTGCGCAGCTTCAGCATGCGGAACACACGACCGTTCTTTCCGACGCGGTCGGAATAGTAGAAGGGGCTGTGTCCATCCAGCGACACGGCAACCGCCATCATCGCGATCAAAGGCAGGGCGACGACGGCTCCGGCAAGAACCAGGAACACGTCAAGCCCACGCTTCAGAGCATTCCGGTAAAGACCGGTCTGACGCGGCACATGAACCAATCCCGACGGAGCCGCCTCGTGCACCATCAGGTCGGAAAGGTCATTCATCTGTAAAGTCATACTGCACGCTATCCGGGCGCAGGACCCGGACCCCCTGGGCATGAGAAGCCCGACACTCGTTACACCTGAGGAGGTCCCACATGGGACACTCCCTACCATTACCATTGGCGGGGATACCGACAAATCGACAAATGGTTGGAGTGACAAATTTGTCAAAAAAAAGGCAGAAGTGGGGATTGTTTGAGACACGCTAGGGCGGAAAACCCGCAAACACGGCCTGGGCCGGTTTCCTTGAGGTAAACATATATGTAGTGGCAGTCATGATTGTTTCCACAAGGGAACAGTAGGGGATTGCAGTTGCAGACTTCGATTCGAAATCCGGCTAACAACGTCGTAGTGATTCCGCGCCAGGGCGTCCGATTCCCTTCCGGCCGGAGTGCCCTGTGACGAGTGTGAGATGTAAGAACAGCATGGATCGGCCAAACGACATCAAGGAAACCGGTGCATCCGAAAACGCACCAGTCGGGTTCTACCTCGACTTCTTTGGCTTTCGTGAACGTCCGTTCACACTTGTCCCGGACCCGGATTTCCTGTTCTGGTCGCCGCAGCACCGCCGCGCCTATTCGGTGCTGGAGTTCGGCATCATGTCCCGTGCCCCGATCACGCTGGTCACGGGCGGTGTCGGTTGTGGAAAGACAACGCTTCTGCGCGAGCTTCTGCGCCAGTTCGAGTCCCGCGCCACCGTGGGTCTGATCTCGAACGCGCAGGGCGGGCGAGGCGAACTGATCCAGTGGGTTCTGAACGCGCTAGGCCTGAGCTTTGATCCCGCCGAGGGCTATGTGCAGATGTTCCAGCGCCTGCAGGACTTCATGATCGATGAATACGCGGCCGGGCGCAGGGTCGTTCTGATCTTCGACGAGGCCCAGAACCTGTCGCGAGAGAGCCTGGAAGAGCTGCGCATGCTGACGAACATCAACACCGGCAAGGACGAGGTGATCCAACTGGTGCTGGTCGGCCAGCCGGAGTTGCGGGAGATGGTCCTGGACCCCTCGCTGCGCCAACTGGCGCAACGCATCGCGGCCAGCTTTCACCTTCAGCCACTGGACGAAGCCGGCGCCATCGAACTGGTCGCGCACCGGCTTGTCGCCGCAGGGGGCACCGGCAAGGAAATCACCGCGGGTGCGGTCAAGCGCATCTTCGCGGTCACGCACGGCGTTCCGAGGCTGATGAACCAGCTTTGCGACATGTCGCTGCTTTACGCATGGACGACAGACAATCACCGCGTGAACGAAAACGTGGTCCAGTCGGTCCTGGATGACGGCGTGTTCTTCGCCGCGCAGATCCAGGCAGAAGACGAGAAACGCAAATGAACATTGATCTGGCCTTCTATCTAGCCGTCTTCCGCAGGCGCCTGCCGTATTTCCTCGCGACGGCGTTCTTGATCACGGCACTATCGCTGGCGATCGCCATTGTCTTGCCCCCTCAGTACGAATCCCAGGCAAAGCTGCTGTTGGAATCCTCGCAGATACCCGATGCGATGGCAGCGCCGACGGTTCAGGCGGCTGCGGTCGAAAAGCTGCAGATCCTCGAGCAGCGCCTGATGACGCGGGAGAACCTCCTGCGCATCGCGCGCGAACGCAATGTGTTCGAGGACATTGCCAAGATGACGCCAAGCGACATCGTGAGCGAGATGGCCAAACGTACCGACATCAGCATCCGCGGCGGACAGCAGCAGGCGACACTGATGCATGTGACCTTCACCGCGCGTTCGGGCGAGGTCGCCAACGCGGTCGTCACGGATTATGTGACCCTCGTCCTGGCAGCCGATGTGGATGTGCGGATCGAATCCGCCAAGGAAACGCTCGAGTTCTTCCAGCAGGAAACCAAGCGCCTGTCTGACCGGCTCGCCCAGCTGAGCGCCGAGATCCTGCAATACCAGAACCGCAATGCCGACGCGCTGCCTGACACGCTGCAGTTCCGCATGTCGCAGCTGGCGCAGCTGCAGGAACGGCTTGCCGCCGCAGAACGCGAGATCCAGCTGTCGATCGACCAGAAGGCACGGCTTGTCGCAATCTATGACGCCGCGCTGGCCAGCGGCGCCGGCGCCCTTCCTCAAACCGAAGAAGCCCGCCAGATGCAGCTCTTGCGCGATCAGCTGGCCCAGGCGCGCATCATCTATTCCGACAGCAACCCTCGCATCCGCATCCTCGAGGACAAGCTGAAGGTCATTGAAGAGATCGTGCGCCGCCAGACCGAAACCGGCGCATCCGACCTGGGAAGCGGCGGCGCGGGCACGACGCTCAAGTTCCAGATCGCCGATCTGGATACCAAGCTTGAACAGCTGGCCACCCAGAAGGAAGAAATGGCCAAGCAGATCGGCGCGCTGAAAGAAACGATCGACCGAACGCCCGAGGTCAAGATCGGGCTGGACGGGCTGGACCGCGAATATGCAAACATCCAGCAGCAGTACAATACCGCCGTCGCAAACCTTGCCTCTGCTTCGACGGGCGAGAGGATCGAAGTCCTGTCGAAAGGCGCGCGCGTCTCGCTTCTGGAGCCAGCGACCAGGCCCGACAGCCCCTCCAAGCCCAAGCGGCGGACGATCGTGCTTCTGGGGCTGGTCTCCGGCATCGGCGCCGGGCTTGGCCTCGTCCTGTTGATCGAACTGCTGAACCGCGCGGTACGTCGTCCCAAGGACCTGATCGACGCCTTCGGGATAACGCCACTGGCGACGATCCCCTACATGCAGACCCCCGAGGAAGTCTTCGCGCGGCGGACAATGATCCTGCTGGGTGCCGCGATCTTCGGAATCGGCCTGCCGGTGGCGATCTACGCTTTTCACATCTATTTCATGCCGCTGGATCTGTTTCTCGCCAAGGCTGCGGCAAAACTTGGCATCAGGCTTTAACGAGAGGGTGGAGCGCAGGCATGGAGAAGCTTGAAGCGGCAATGGCCAAGGCACGCGAGCGGCGCAAGGCCGTCCTGCGCGAGGCTGCGGCACCCTCCCGAAAAACGGCTGTTGCGGTGCCGGAACGGTCCGGTCCGAAGGTCGACTGGGCGACGGTTCCAACGGTTCCCTTCGTCGCGGCGCGGGCCAAGCGGTTTCGTATCAGTTCGCTTTTCGGCGGACGGGACGCGACGCCCTATGACCTCCTGAGGTCGCGTGCGCTGCGGATGATGGAAGACAACTCCTGGAAACGGATGGCCGTCACCTCGCCCGAGGCCGCCTGTGGCAAGTCGACTGTCGCGATGAACCTGGCACTCAGCATCGCCCGGCAGAAGGACTTTCGGGTGATGCTTTTCGATTTCGACTTCCGCCGGCCGAACCTGCACAAGATCATCGGGCATACGCCGGACCATTCCATGCACGAGGTCCTATCCGGGGATGTGCCGTTCTTCGATGTTGCAAAGCGGATTTCGGATAACCTGATCGTGGGTTTGAACGCCGGGCCAGGCAAAAACCCCGCGGAACTGTTCCAGAGCGAACGGGCCAAGGATATTCTGGATGCCATCCAGGCCGACTGGCAGCCCGACGTCATCATCATCGACACACCGCCGATGCTGGGTTCCGACGACCACGTCAACCTCATGAACAAGACGGATTGCGCGCTATTGGTCATCGCCGCCGAGATGAGCAAATTGCCGAACGTCGATTTCTGCGAGAAGGAACTGGGCCAGTTGACCAACGTTCTGGGGATCGTGCTGAACAAGTGTCGGTACCCGGACGATACGACAGGCTACAGCTACTACGGCTAGGGTGGCGCACGCGCCGCATCGGGAATCTTAATCCCCTTGGAAGAGAACCACGTTGAGGTTGCGCCGGCAGTGCCGGCCGCGCCACCAGCGTCACTTCTGTTCCGGAGGCCCGAGATGGACATCTATTCCGACCTGCCCACAACCCTGACGGCACCTGCGCGCGATGCGGATCTTGTCGTTCCCAACGACACGGTCGATCTTCCGGCGCTGCCACGTGCGGTCTATGTGGGGGGCGCGGGCAGCCTCGCCGTCGTCATGGCAGGCGGGCAGACTGTGACGTTCCACGGCCTTGCAGCGGGTGCCATCCTGCCGATCCGCGCGTCCCGAATCCTTGCGACCGGCACGACGGCGGGCGACATCGTCGCTATGTGGTGATCACCCGCCCAGATGACGCGTGCCCCGATCCGCGGCGCGTTCGACCTGCCTCTGGCGCTCTCGAAACCGCGCGCGGTCGGCATCGTCGTATTCCTCTGCGCACCGATGACAACGAACGCCTGCCTCATATTCGGGGCGGGTCTTGTCATCTTCCGTCAATGGTCTGCGGCAGGCATGGCACATATCGTGCCCCGTCGGCCGCAGTCCGTGCCCAAGGCTGACCCGGCCGTCGAAGACGAAGCAGCCGCCGTGCCAGAGGCTGTCTTCCTCCGGCATCTCCTCCAGATACTTCAGGATTCCGCCCTTCAGGTGGAAGACATCCGTGACCCCTTCGGAAAGCAGAAAGCTCGTGGACTTCTCGCAGCGGATCCCGCCGGTGCAGAACATCGCGATGCGCTTGCCCTCGAACCGGTGCGCGTTGGCGCGCCACCAGGCGGGGAATTCCCGGAAACTGCGGGTGCCCGGATCGACCGCCCCCGCAAAGGTGCCGATCGCGACCTCGTAATCGTTGCGCGTGTCGATGACCGCCACGTCGTTCGCGCGCAGAAGCGCATTCCACCCCGCGGGGTCGACATAGTGGCCCACGGATGCCCGCGGATCGATATCGGGCTCTCCCATCGTCACGATCTCGCGCTTGAGACGCACCTTCATCCGGCCGAAGGGCATGTCGGCGGCCTCGCTTTCCTTCCAGGCGAGGTCCGCGCACCCCGGCAGTGCGCGGATATGCGCCAGGACCGCGTCGATGGAGGCCCGGTCGCCGGCGATGGTTCCGTTGATCCCCTCGCGCGCCAGAAGAAGCGTGCCGCGCACCCCGCCGGCAAGGCACAGGTCCAGAAGCGGCTCGCGCAGCGCCGCGGGATCCTCGAAGCGGGTAAAGTGATAAAGCGCGGCAACGGTCAGCATGGGCCGCTGATACGCCCGGCCGCATCTCGGGGCAAGAGCCGCACGGGATTGACCTGTGGTCCTTCGGCCCCTACCCATGGCAGAAAAGCGGAGATTGCCATGCGACCGGAGACCGAGGCGCTTGTCGTCATAGATATCCAGAACGATTTCTGCCCGGGCGGCGCGCTTGCGGTGGCCGGCGGAGACGAGATCATCGCTGGGGTCAACGCCTTGATGAAGGACTTCCAGGTCCGGGTTCTGACGCAGGACTGGCATCCGGCAGACCACAGTTCCTTCGCCGCGAACCACCCTGGTGCCGCACCGTTCTCCCTGGCCCAGATGCCCTATGGTCCGCAGGTCCTTTGGCCCGCGCACTGCGTTCAGGGCACGGACGGCGCCGCGTTCCATCCCGGGCTTGCGACCGATCCGGCCGATCTGATCATCCGCAAGGGCTTCCGCAGCGCGATCGACAGCTATTCGGCTTTCTTCGAAAACGACAGGACCACACCGACCGGGCTCGAGGGCTATTTGCGAAGCCGCGGGGTCAGCCAACTGACGCTCGTCGGGCTCGCCACCGATTTCTGCGTCGCCTATTCCGCAGTCGATGCGGCGCGGCTCGGCTTTGGCGTCACCGTCCTTGAGGGCGCCTGCCGCGCGATAGACCTTGACGGATCGCTGGCCGCCGCGCGCCAGGCAATGTCGGGGGCGGGCGTCACCCTCGCATGATCAGGGTTTCTTAAGATCCCAGGTCTAATTGTTGTCCAAGGGCGGATACACCGCCCAGGGCGGCAGGATGTGCATGGGACCAGACATCCCCGATCAATTCGAAGCGGCGCGGGCGACTGAAGAATTTCGCAATACGCCCGACGGGCTGTTCCTGCGGTACTGCCGGGGCCGGCTGCGCAGCCTGGCACAACGCCAGATCCTGACCCTGACGGGCGGACTTGCGATCGCGGCGCTTGCCGACGGGGCGGCGGCCATCGCCGTCATCGCGATCGTGATGATCGGCGAAGGCGTCGATTGCCTCGCCTTGCGCGAAATCCTGCGGCGCACGCCAATCGGGCCCGTCACCCGCGGCGCGCGGATCTTCGCGACCGCGACCGCCGCGTTCCAGGCGCTGACGATCGTGGCCGCGGCGTGTCTGACCCTTCGGTCCGCCGAGGGGTCAACCGCCGATTTCTTCGTCGCGGCCTTCCTGGCCTCGGCGGTCATCAACGCGGGGCTCTCGCTTCCCCACAGCCCGGCGACCGGGATCGCGCGGGTCGCGATCCACATGTCGGCACTTCTGGCGCTTTCGGTGCGCAACCTCGTTCCGCTGCTGTCCGAAACCGGGGTTTCGGGCCGCCACGGCTACGACCTGGTGGGCATCGCCGTACTGATGATCATGGCGACCGGCTTCCTGTCCTTCGTGCGCGGCGCGCACCGGCGCCAGATTGACTACGAACACGCGCTCATCGACGAAAAGGCGCGCCTGCAGACGCAGGAGGCACGGGCAAGGCAGCTCGCGCTGGTGGCGGAACACGCCAACGACAGCGTCGTGATCACCCGCGGCGACGGACGGATCATCTGGGTCAACGAGACTTTCACCCGGATCACCGGCTATAGCGCGGCCGAGGCGATCGGAAGCGTTCCCGCCGATCTGCTGAACGCCCCGCAAACCGACCCGGCGACCGCGCGGCGCCTGGCCGAAGCACACCGGGACAAGCGGCCGCTCCGGACCGAGGTGCTGAATCGGCGCAAGGATGGCAGCGTGATCTGGATGGAAACCAGCCTGACGCCCATCTTCGGGGCGGACGGACGCCATACCATGACGATCGCGGTCGAACGCGACATTTCGTCGATGAAGGAGAGGGAGGCGGAGCTGGCGCGCGCACGTCAGGCGGCAGAAGACGCCGGCAACGCCAAGGCGCGATTCCTCGCAACCATGAGCCATGAGATCCGGACACCGATGAACGGCGTCATCGGCATGGCGGAACTGCTGCGCGACGGTCCGTTGACACCCGAACAGATGCATGCCGCCGATACGATCATCGACTCCGGCCGCGCTCTGCTGGCGATCATCAACGACATCCTCGACCTTGCCCGGCTGCAGTCGGGCAAGCCGACGCTGCGCGCGCTGCCGTTTTCGGTCACCGCCTGCATCGCCGGCGTGGTTGACCTGATGCGCCCGCTGGCCCGCGAAAAGGGGATCGCGCTTTGCGCCGAGCTCGTTCCCAGCGTCGTACCCGTTGTCGGCGATGACGGGCGCCTGAGGCAGGTCCTGGTGAACCTTGTCGGCAACGCGATCAAGTTCACCGACGCGGGCCGGGTGACAGTGCGCCTGCGGGCACGCCGCAGTGGCGGGACAGTAAAGCTTGCCATCGTCGTGGCGGATACCGGAATCGGCATCCCCGAAAACCGGCAGGAACAGATCTTCGACAGCTTCACCCAGGCGGACGGCGACATCACCCGACGCTTTGGCGGCACGGGCCTTGGCCTGACCATATCGCGGTTGCTTGCGCAGGAGATGGGCGGCGGAATTTCCCTACGGTCACGCGCAGGCGCGGGGTCGGTTTTCCGGCTCGCCCTTTCGCTGCCGGTGGCCGAGATCTTGCCCGCAGCCCCTGCGCCGACCCAGGGGCCACTGCCCACTGCGACCGCGCAGGGGCTGCGGGTTCTGGTGGCCGAGGATAACGCGACGAACCGGCTGATCGTCGGCCGAATGCTTGAGGCCACCGGCGCCGTTGTGACGTTCGCGGAAGACGGGCAGGCCGCTGTCGCCAGCGCCGGCAGTTGGCAACCGGACGTGATCTTCATGGACCTGTCGATGCCCGGCATGGGCGGGCTGGAGGCGACACGGCGGATCCGCGCCAGCGAACGGGCCGCGGCACGCAAGCCCGCCTATGTCGTCGCGCTGACCGCAAATGCCTTCGACGAGGATCGCCGCGCCTGCGCTGCGGGTGGATTCGACGCTTTCCTGCCGAAACCTCTGAACAGGGCAGAGCTGCTGGCCTGCCTCACGGGTCCCCGGCAGTCTCCCGCGGCAAACGGGCTTTGACCCGGTCCCGCGCGTGCCGTAAGAGGCGGAGATGGGGGGCGCCACATGGTCGATATCGCCACAAGGGTCTATAATCACAACTGGAAGATCGACCCGATCGTCCGGTCGCTGATCGACACCGATTTCTACAAGCTGCTGATGTGCCAGTCGATCCTGCGCAACCGGCCCGACACGCATGTGACCTTCAGCCTGATCAACCGCACCACGCGTATCCCCCTTGCCCGCCTGATCGACGAGGGCGAGTTGCGCGAACAGCTTGACCACGTCCGCTCGCTCTCGCTTTCACGGGGGGAAGGAACCTGGCTGCGTGGCAACACGTTCTACGGCAAGCGACAGATGTTTTCCCCAGACTTCATGGAATGGTTCGAGGCGCTTCGGCTGCCGCCCTACCACCTGGAACGCGTCGGCGACCAGTACGAACTGACCTTCGAGGGCAAGTGGCCGGAGGTCATGCTCTGGGAAATCCCGGCCCTCGCCGTGCTGATGGAACTGCGGTCACGCGCCGTTCTGGCCACGATGGGCAAGTTCGAGCTGCAGGTGCTTTATGCCCGCGCCATGACCCGGCTTTGGGAAAAGATCGAACGGCTGCGGCGCATCAACGGGCTGAAGATCGCCGATTTCGGCACCCGCCGCAGGCATTCCTTCTTGTGGCAGGACTGGTGCGTCCAGGCGATGATAGAGGGGCTGGGCGACGCCTTCATCGGCACCTCGAACTGCCGCATCGCGATGCGCCGCGACATCGAGGCGATCGGCACCAATGCCCATGAGCTGCCAATGGTCTACGCGGCGCTGGCCGACACCGACGAAGACCTGCGCCAGGCCCCCTACCGCGTCCTTGCGGACTGGCACGAGGAACACGAGGGGAACCTGCGCATCATCCTTCCCGACACCTACGGGACCGAAGGCTTCCTCGAACACGCGCCGGACTGGCTGGCACGCTGGACAGGTATCCGCATCGATTCCGGCGATCCCGCGACCGGGGCGGAAACCGCGATCGCCTGGTGGAAATCGCGCGGCGAAGACCCGCGCGACAAGCTTGTCATCTTTTCCGACGGGCTAGACACCGACAAGATCGAGGAACTGCACGCGCGGTTCGTCGGTCGGGTCAAGGTGTCGTTCGGCTGGGGAACGCTTCTTACGAACGACTTCCGGGGTCTGGTGCAGAACGACGGGCTGTCGCCGTTCAGCCTGGTCTGCAAGGCCGTCAGCGCCGAGGGCCGGCCGACCGTCAAGCTGTCGGACAACCCCAACAAGGCGATGGGCCCGCAGTCGGAGATCGACCGCTACAAACGCGTCTTCGACGTCGGCGATCAGCAGGCAAGGGCGGTAATCGTCTGACGCTCAGGCCTTGCGAAAGGCAACGACAAAGCCGTGTGCGCCCGCGTGCGGACCCTCTGCACCGGCCCGTAAAAGGCGATGTCCAGGTCGAAGTCCCTCCCGGTCATGCCCCATGCGGCCACCGCGGGCGGGCCGCGTCAAGCGGCCTTGCGAACCGGGCGCGTCCACGGGATAACCGGATCATGAACACGACACTTCTTTCGGTCGGCCATGGCTATTCCGCCGCCGCGCTTGCGCGCCGCCTGGGCGGCTGGCGCATCATCGGAACCACGCGGCGCGCCGAAAAGGCCGAACGGCTGCGCGCGGCGGGAACCGAGCCGATGATCTGGCCCGGCGAAGACCTGCGCCCGGCCATCGCGGCGGCCAGCCACCTGCTGATATCGGTCGCGCCCGACGAGACGGGCGACCCGGTCCTGCGCGACCTGGCCGACGCGATCGGCGATGCTGCCCCGCAGCTGCGCTGGGTCGGCTATCTTTCGACCACCGGCGTCTATGGCGATCACGCGGGCGGCTGGGTCGACGAGACGACCGCGCTGACCCCCTCGACCCGGCGCGGCAGGGCGCGCGTCCTGGCCGAAAGCCAGTGGCAGGCATTGGCGGATCGCACCGGCCTTCCCCTCCATATCTTCCGGCTTGCCGGGATCTACGGCCCGGGGCGCGGCCCGTTCGAAAAGGTGAAGAACGGCACCGCACGGCGCATCATCCGCGAGAACCAGTTCTTCAGCCGCATCCACGTGGACGATATCGCCGCCGTTCTGGCCGCATCGATCGCACACCCCGATCCGGGCGCGATCTACAACGTCGCCGACGACGACCCGGCCCCGCCCGAGGACGTCCTGACCGAGGCGGCACGGCTTCTTGGCCTGCCGCCGCCGCCCGAAGTTGCCTTCGAGGCGGCCGACATGACGCCGCTTGCCCGCAGCTTCTACGCCGAATCGAAACGTGTCAGGAACGACCGGATCAAGCGCGACCTTGGGGTCGAACTTGCCTATCCTGACTACCGCGCGGGGTTGGCGGCGCTTCTGGCCGCAGAGGGCTAGGCGCGCCTGGCACCGACGCGCGCGACGCCCAGCACCTCAAGCACCTTCGCCTCGATCTCGGGCGCGTTCATGCCGGCGGTGGCGTACATGTCCTCGGGGCTCGACTGGTCGATGAAGGTGTCCGGCAGGACCATGGACCGGAACTTGATCCCGCGGTCGAAGACGCCGGCCTCGGCCAGAAGCTGCGCGACATGCGATCCGAAGCCGCCGATGGCGCCTTCCTCGATGGTGATGAGCGCCTCGTGGTCCGCCGCCAGCCTCAGGATCAGGTCGCGGTCCAGGGGCTTGGCAAAGCGCGCGTCCGCCACGGTTGGCGCAAGGCCCCGCGCCGCCAGCGCCTCCCGCGCCTTCAGAACCTCCGCCAGCCGCGTGCCGAAGGACAGGATCGCCACCCGGCCGCCCTCGGCGACGATGCGGCCCTTGCCAATCTCAAGGGGCGTGCCGCGTTCGGGCATGTCCACCCCGACGCCCTCGCCACGCGGGAACCGGAAGGCCGATGGCCGGTCGTCCAGTGCGGCGGCGGTCGCGACCATATGCACCAGTTCCGCCTCGTCCGCCGCTGCCATGACGACGAACCCGGGCAGGTTGGCCAGAAAGGCGATGTCGAAGGCGCCGGCATGGGTTGCCCCGTCCGCACCCACCAGCCCCGCCCGGTCGATCGGAAAGCGCACCGGAAGCCGCTGGATCGCGACGTCATGCACGACCTGGTCGTAACCGCGCTGAAGGAAAGTCGAATAAAGCGCGCAGAATGGCTTCAGCCCAGCCGCCGCAAGCCCGGCCGCGAAAGTGACCGCGTGCTGCTCGGCGATCCCCACGTCGAAGCAGCGCCTGGGAAACCGTTCGGAGAAGAGGTTCAGCCCGGTCCCGTCGGGCATCGCGGCAGTGATCGCCACGATCTTGTCGTCTGCTTCCGCCTCCCGAATCAGGCTTTGCGCGAAAACCTTGGTGTAGGCGGGCGCATTCGTTGGCGCCTTTTTCTGTTCGCCGGTCAGCACGTCGAACTTGCCCGTCGCATGCCCCCTGTCGGCCGCGCGTTCCGCCGGGGCATAGCCCTTGCCCTTCTTCGTCAGCACATGGATCAGCATCGGCCCGGTCGCCCGGGCATGGACGGTGCGCAGGACGGTCAGAAGCTGGTCCATGTCGTGCCCGTCGATCGGGCCGACATAGGAAAACCCAAGCTCCTCGAACAAGGTGCCGCCGACGGTCATGCCCTTGAGCATTTCCTTGGCCCGCCGCGCGCCTTCCTGGAAGGGTTCGGGCAGCAGGCTGATCGCGCCCTTCGCCGCGGCCTTCAGTTCCTGGAACGGCGCCCCGGCATACAGGCGCGAAAGATAGGCCGACATCGCGCCCACCGGCGGCGCGATCGACATTTCGTTGTCGTTGAGGATGACGAACAGCCGCTTGCCAAGATGGCCTGCGTTGTTCATCGCCTCATAGGCCATGCCCGCGCTCATCGACCCGTCGCCGATCACGGCGACCGCGTCCCCGGCGTCGCCGCCAAGGTCGCGCGCGACGGCAAAGCCCAGCGCCGCCGAAATGGAGGTAGAGGAATGCGCCGCACCGAACGGGTCATATGGGCTTTCGGACCGCTTGGTGAAGCCCGACAACCCGTCCCTTTGCCGCAGCGTGCGGATACGGTCGCGCCGGCCGGTCAGGATCTTGTGCGGATAGCACTGGTGGCCCACGTCCCAGATGATCTTGTCGCGCGGCGCATCGAAGACCGCGTGCAGGGCCACGGTCAGCTCCACCACGCCTAGCCCCGCGCCCAGGTGTCCGCCGGTCACCGAAACGGCGCTGATCGTTTCGGCACGCAATTCGTCGGCAAGCTGGCGCAGCTCGCGGTCCGACAGACGTTTCATGTCGGCGGGGACCTGAACGCGGTCCAGTACGGGTGTGATCGGTCTGTCGCTCATCGGCGTCCCAGGGCTACATCTCGCGCGAGATAACGAAGCGCGCCGCCTCTCTCAAGTTCTCCGCTGTCGCACCATAGGGTAAAAGTGCGGTTTCCGCCTCTTCAATCAGGGCGCGCGCGCGCGTTTTTGCGCCCTCCAGCCCCAAAAGCGAGACAAAGGTGGCCTTGCCGGCCCCGGCATCCTTGCCCAGCCGCTTGCCCGCCTTGGCCGGATCGCCTTCGACATCCAGGATGTCGTCGGCGATCTGGAACGCGAGGCCCAGTGCCCGCGCGTAAGCCGCAAGCGGCGCCCGGTCCACCCCGGCAAGAATCGCGCCCGCCTCTGCCGAGAAGGATATCAGCGCGCCGGTCTTGCCAGCCTGAAGCGCGGTAATCTCGGCCAGGGTCAGGGGCGCGGCCGCCGTTTCGGCTGCGATGTCCAGGGCCTGCCCAAGGACCATGCCCTCGGCCCCCGAGGCCTGGGCCAGCGCCCGAACCAGATCCAGCCGCCGTTCCGCCGCGCCCAGCGACGGGTCGCAGCACAATTCGAACGCCAGCGTCTGCAGCGCGTCGCCCGCCAGTACCGCCGTCGCCTCGTCCCATTTCACATGCACCGTGGGTTGCCCCCGGCGAAGATCGTCATCGTCCATGCAGGGCAGGTCGTCATGGATCAGCGAATAGGCATGCAGCGCCTCGACCGCCGCCGCCGCGGGCAGGGCACCCGTCGCCGGAATGCCGAACAACGCCGCCCCCTCGACGACAAGGAAGGCCCGAAGCCGCTTGCCGCCTTGCAGCGCATAGCGCATCGCCTGCACAACGGGAATCTCGGCCCGGTCCGCCAGTGCCGAATCCAGCCTGGCCTGCACCGCCGCCTGCACGTCTTTCAAACGGTCGGAAAACACTCAAAGCCCTTCGGCGGGGGCCGTTCCAGCGGGCTGGCCGGCGGCAAGGGTGATCTTCTCGACCTTTTCCTCCGCCTCTTTGAGCTTCTGTTCGCAATGCGCCTTCAGCGCCGCGCCACGTTCATAAAGCGCGATGGACTTCTCCAGCTCGACATTCCCGGATTCCAGCGACCGGACCACGTCCTCCAGCGCCTTCATCGCCTCTTCGAAACTCATCGCGGCAATCTCGCTCATCCGTCCCGCTCCATCAGAACCCGCACATGCGCCGCGACAGAGGCCGCGAGCGCGGGCAGATCATAGCCCCCCTCCAGCGACGATACCACCCGCCCGCCGCAGCAATCGTCGGCGGTATCGCAGATCGCATGGGTGATCCAGGCAAAGTCCGCCTCGCTCCAGTTCAGTCCGGCCAGGGGATCGTCGCGGTGGGCGTCGAACCCCGCCGAGACAAGGATCAGCTCCGGCGCGAAGGCGCGCACACGCTCCAGCGCAGCTTCCCAATGTCCGCGCATCTCGCGCCCGTCCGATCCCGGCGGCAGCGGCAGGTTGAGTACCTGCCCGTGCGCGCCCCTTTCGCCGGCGCTGCCGGTGCCGGGATAAAGCGGCATCTGGTGGGACGACACGAACATCGCGCGCGGTTCGTCCCACAGAAGATCCTGCGTGCCGTTGCCGTGGTGAACGTCGAAATCGAGAACCGCGACACGCGGCAAGGCATGGACCTCAAGCGCGTATCTGGCTGAAACAGAGACTGTTCCGAACAGGCAAAATCCCATCGCCGTCGCGGTTTCCGCATGATGCCCTGGCGGTCGCATCGCGACGAAGGCGGTCCTGGCCTCGCCCGCAAGCACTGCGTCAACCGCGGCATTCAATCCGCCGATGGCACGCAGCGCCGCCTCGTACGATCCCGGCGCCATGAATGTGTCGCCATCAAGCTGCGCCCAACCCACGGCGGGCCGCGCGGCTTTCACCCGTTCCAGATAGGCCCCGGGGTGGCAGCGCAGCACCTCCGCCTCTGCCGCAAGCGGTGCGACACGCCGGTCGAGCGTGTCGAAATCCGGATGCCGAAGCGCGGCATAGATCGCCTCTAGCCGCGCGACCTGTTCGGGATGCCCCGGCGGTGTGACATGGGCCAGCCCCGAGTCGTGCGTCAGAAAGATCGTCATCGCGGCGCCCTTTCAGTCTGGTCGCAAATACTCCCGCCGGAGGCTCCCGGCGGCGCCGGCCTCACTCCGGCGCCAGCATGTAGCCCGCGCCCCGCACCGTCTGAAGATAGCGCGGTTGCTTGGGATCGACCTCGAACTTGCGGCGGAGCCGGGTGATCTGGACATCGACGGCGCGTTCCTGCGCGCCGCCGTCCGGTCCGCCCCGACCCAGGTCCTCGACCAGCTTCGCGCGGCTTATCGGCTCGCCGGGCTGGGCTGCGAAGATCCGCATCAACGCCGCCTCGGTCGCGGTCAGCCGCACCGGCGCCTCGCCCTTCCACATTTCGCCCCGATCGATGTCGTAGCGCACGGTCCCGAGATGCAGCACCTTGGGCGCCTTGTCCGCGAGCGACGGCGCGGGCGCGCGGCGCAGGATGGCATTGATCCTGAGCAGGAGCTCCCTGGGCTCAAAGGGCTTGGTCAGGTAGTCATCCGCCCCGGCCTCCAGCCCCGCGATGCGGTCGGCGGTTTCCCCCTTCGCGGTCAAAAGGAGGATCGGCGTGTCCATGCTGGTGCGCAGGTCGCGGGTAAGGCTGACGCCATCCTCGCCGGGCATCATCACGTCCATCACGATCAGGTCGAACTCCAGCCCCGCCAGCAGGCGGCGCGCATGGGCGCCGTCGCGTGCCGCCGTCACCCAGAACCCGTGCCGCGCCAGGAACTTCTGCAAGAGCCCGCGGATGCGTTCGTCGTCGTCGACGATCAGAAGATGGATGTCTGGCTGTTCGCTCATGCCCCGCCGTCCCTCATCATCTGGTAAAAGCGCCGCAGGTCCGGGTCCATCATCGCCTCGAGCACCTGGCGAAAGCCCGCAACCGCCGCTGGTCCCGCCGCGCGATAGGCGGCGCGCATCCGCGCCCGCTGGGCATCCGACAACTCCCGTTCCAAGGCCGCACCCTTCTCCGTCAGGAAAAGGTGCCTTTCACGCTTGTCGCGACGACCCACGCGAGATTCCACCAGCCCGTCCTCCACCAGTGTCCGCAGCACCCGGTTGAGCGATTGCTTGGTCACGCCCAGAACGCTCAACAACGTGTTGACGGTCAGACCCGGCTGGCGGTTGATGAAATGGATCGCCCGGTGATGGGCGCGGCCATAGGCGTGGTTCTCGAGGATGCGGTCGGGATCGGCGGTAAAGCCGCGATAGGCGAAGAACATCGCCTCGATTCCCTTGCGCAGCTGTTCGTCCGTCAGGAACAGAAGGCTTTCGCCCCCCTGCGCCGCACCGCCGACTGCCGACATGCAATCCCTCAAATTCAATTCCGCGTCGCGCCGATTTTATGTCAGCCTTGTTGACTTTCCAAGAACCAACTGATAGCGAATCCCAGATTTCGCGCAATATTATGTCCGCTTCGGACCTAAGACGCGCAATTTTCGCAAACCAGGTACCCCGAGGAGGACGACATGGCCGGTGCTTACGACGATCGCGACGGCAAGATCTGGATGGATGGCAAGCTTGTCGAATGGCGCGACGCGAAGGTGCACATCCTGACGCACGCGCTGCACTACGCCTCCTCGGTGTTCGAGGGGGAGCGGTGCTACAACGGCAAGATCTTCAAGGGGCACGAACACTCGCTGCGCCTGCGCCGCTCGGCGGAGCTTCTGGACATGGAAGTTCCCTACACCGCCGAAGAACTCGACATCGCCAAGGATGCGGTGCTGAAGGCGAACGGCTGGGACAATGCCTATGTCCGCGCGCTCGCATGGCGCGGCTCGGGCGAGGACATGGGGGTCGCGGCCAAGCGCAACCCGGTCCGTGTCGCGGTGGCGGCCTGGGAATGGGGCAACTACTACGGCGACGCCAAGATGAAAGGCGCCAAGCTCGACATCGCGAAGTGGCGCCGCCCCGATCCCGCGACGATCCCGTCCGAGGCCAAGGCCGCGGGCCTTTACATGATCTGCACGATGTCAAAGCACGCGGCAGAGGCAAAGGGCTGCTCGGATGCGATGATGTTCGACTATCGCGGCTATGTGGCCGAGGCGACCGGGGCCAACATCTTCTTCGTCAAGGACGGCGAGGTGCACACGCCGAAACCCGACTGCTTCCTCAACGGCATCACCCGCCAGACGGTGATCCAGATGCTGAAGGACATGCAGATCAAGGTCCACGAACGCCACATCCTGCCCGAAGAGCTTGAAGGCTTCGAACAGTGCTGGCTGACCGGCACCGCCGCCGAGGTCACGCCCGTCGGCCAGATCGGCACCTACGCATTCGAGGTCGGCGATCTCACGCGGCGCGTGGCCACCGAATACGAACGCCTGGTCCGCAGCTAAGGCTCCGGACCCTTCTGCATGGCGGCGCGCCCCCGGGGGCGCGCCGTTCGCGTTCAGACTTGTTCGCCCCGCTCGATCCGCAGAAACTCCCGCATCCGCACCACATCGTCGCGGGTCGCTGCGCGTTCATGCAGTTCGCGGACGGCAGGATGACGCGTCTCTCCCGACGCGCGCTCCACCGCGAGGTAATTCTTCAGACGACCCCCTTCGGGTGCGGCGCGACGGTCCGTGATATGACGGCTCATGCTTTCCTCCTTGCGGTTTTCGTCTTGCCCCGCTCACGCGCTGCCACGATCAGGGGGCCGGTCCAGAATGCGTCAGAATCGCCCGCTTGGCCACCCCGCACTATTCGGAACCGGGGCCGAAGCGACGCGGAAGGCTCTTTTCTTCTGCCTGCGGCCCGCCCTGAACCAGATAGGCCAGCATCTCTCCGGCGGTCATGTCAGGTATCCGGCCTGGCAGAACCACCGCCCCGGCCCCTGCGATCTGGGCTGTCGCCACAAGCGTTACGGCCCAGGATGCAGCGCGCCCGCCGGCGCGGTTTCCCTCGAACCACAGCGCATACTTGAGCGCCGGCCATCCGCCCATCAGCGCCAGGACGACAAGCGTCAACCCCTCGATCCCGGGCTTGCCCTCATCGCGCCAGCGCCGGTCAAGCCGGCATAGCATCAGCGTCAGGGCGTTGACCGCGACAAGATAAAGCCCCGCGCAAAGGATCAGGAATTCGACGGTTCCGGGTCTGGGAAGATAGTCCATCTCAAGGCCTTGGCAGTTCAGGTGACAGTGAGGTATCCCAAACAATCATGGCGCGAATTTGACGATCTCGGCGCAGGCCCAGGCCGCTGCCTCCGCCACCACCGGATCGTCGTCCTGAAGACGGGACCGGGCCACCGGCAGAAGCGCGCGGTCATGCGCGTTGCCGATCGCATAAAGGACGTTGCGCACGAAACGGCCACGCCCGATCCGCTTCACGGGGCTGCCCGAAAACCGCGCCCGGAACGCCGCGTCGTCCAGCGCCGCAAGCTCGGCCAAAGGCGGCGCCCCGACCCGCGCGGCATAGCCCGTCTCACGCGCCGCTTGCGCGAACTTGTTCCACGGGCAGACCGCCAGACAATCGTCACAGCCATAGATGCGGTTTCCCAGCATCGGGCGAAGAGCCGCGTCGACCGGCCCCGCATGTTCGATCGTCAGATAGGAAATGCAGCGCCGCGCATCCAGCTGGTAGGGCGCGGGGAAGGCGCCGGTCGGGCAGATGTCCAGACAGGCCCGGCACGATCCGCAATGGTCCGGCTCGGCCGTGTCCTTCGGAAGATCCAGCGTCGTGAAGATCGCGCCCAGAAAGAACCAGCTGCCCAGCGACCGGCTCACCAGGTTCGTGTGCTTGCCCTGCCAGCCCAGCCCCGCCGCCTGGCCAAGGGGCTTTTCCATCACCGGCGCGGTGTCGACGAATACCTTGATTTCGGCTGGAACAGAGCCTTTTTCGGCCTCCGCGATCAACCAGCGCCCGACCCGCTTCAGCCGCTTCTTGACGAGGTCGTGATAATCGCGCCCCTGCGCATAGACCGACACCGCGCCCCGGTCCGGCTGCCCCAGCACGGCAAGCGGATCCTGCGCGGGCGCATAGCTTTCGGCCAGCATGATGACCGTCCGCGCCTCGGGCCAAAGTGCGGTGGGATCGCCGCGCCAGCCCATCCTCTCTTCCATCCAGGCCATCTGCCCGTGCCGCCCCGCCGCGACAAAAGCCGCAAGCCGCCCGGCCGCCTCGGGGATCGCATCCGGCGCGCAAAGCCGGACGGCGGAAAACCCCTCCGCCAGCGCCGTCTCGACCAGCCGTGCCTTCAGCGCCAGGGGCTCCACGGTTCGCACCTTCTTCTTTTTCCAAATATCCCGGGGGTCCGGGGGCAGCGCCCCCGGCCCTGCCGGATCAGAAATCCAGGTCGGCGTAATGCGCGGGCGGCGGAAAGCCCGGAACCTGATCGGCCAGGATCGACCGGAAGGCCGGGCGCGACTTGATCTTGGCATACCAGTCCTTGACGTTCTGGCTGCGGTTCCAGTCCACGTCCGAGATGTAGTCGAGGCTCGACAGATGCGCGGCGGCGGTGAAATCGGCCAGTGTCATCTCGTTGCCCGCCAGCCAGCGTCGCTGGTCCAGAAGCCCGCTCAGGTAGTCAAGGTGATACTTGATCTTCTGCGCGCCCGACTTGACGTTGCGGCTTTCGGGATAGCCCTGGCCCATGATCTTCTTGTTGACCCGCTCGTACAGGAGCTTCGAGGTCACTTCCTGATGGAACTTGTCGTCGAACCAGGCGCACAGGCGGCGTACTTCGCAGCGGCCTTCGGGGTCGCGGGGCATCAGGCGCGGTTCGGGTATCGTCTCTTCCAGGTATTCGCAGATCGCCTGGCTTTCGCTCAGAAGCCTCCCGTCGATCTTCAGGACCGGCACCTTGGCCGCCGGGTTGCGGCGCAGGAATTCGGGCGACTGTTCCCAGTACCGTTCCTCGGCCAGTTCGACCTCGACCTTCTTCTCGGCCAGGGTCAGGCGCACCTTGCGGCAGAAGGGGGACAGCGGAACGTGATAAAGTCGGGTCATGGCGGCGCCTCGGTTTGATCTGGTGATAGCCGCGCCCCGGGTGGCGTTCAACCTTGGAAACAGGCGGCGCGACCGTCTGCGTCGATCGTGGCGGCGCCTTCGGCGATCTGGCGCGCACGTTTGCGCAGGAAGCCCGAGGGTCGCGCCGGGTTGCGCTCTTTCGGGTTGGGCAGGGCCGCGGCCAGAAGGGCAGCACGCGCGCCGCTCAGTTCCTTTGCCGAAACGCCGAAATAGTGCTGCGCCGCCGCCTCGATGCCGAAGACGCCTTTGCCGAACTCCGCCACGTTAAGGTAGATCTCCAGCGTCCGGCGCTTGGTCCACACCAGTTCGACGGCCGGCGTCATCAAGGCCTCCAACGCCTTTCTGGGCCAGCTGCGCCCCTGCCACAGAAACACGTTCTTGACGGTCTGCTGGGTCAGGGTCGATGCCCCGCGCGTGCCGCCCTGGTCGATTGCCTCGCGGATGGCCGCCATGTCGAAGCCCCAGTGCAGGCAGAAATTGGCGTCCTCCGCCGCGACCACCGCGCGCGGCACCTCCGGCGCCATGTCCTCCATATCGACCCAGCTTCGCTTGATACCCCCGTAGCGCACGCTTTCGGCCAGAATATAGGCCGTCGTCGGCGGGTTCAGCACCGTGTAGGCCAGCGTCGTCAGCGCGAAAAGCGCGACCGCCCCCGCCAGGGCGCGTCCAGCCCAGCGAAGGGCACCCCGCCCGCCCGGCCATCTGAGCCGCGCGGCCTGGGACTTGGCGGTTTTCTTCGCCCGGGTCTTTCGTGTCGTCTTCTTCGCCATGGCCAGACCTTAGCCATGCCTTTGGGGCCGGGGTCAAGCCGCCGAGGGGGCCGGCGCCGTGGCAGGCCCCCTTTGTTGCGTTACTCTGCCGGAACCGCCTGCGACTCGGGGCTCAGCGGATGCGCGATCCTGGTCAGCATCTCCTTCGGGCAGATCTGGACGAAGTTCGCCCGTTCCGTTTCCCAGTGCTGCAGGATACGGGCCGCGCGGCGGCTGCCGGTTTCGGCGGCATGCCGTTCGATCAGGCCCCTAAGCTCCGATTCCCAGTGCGGGTGGCTGACGGCAGATGTGACGATGCTGTCGAGGTTCATCATCTCTTCCGCCTCGCCCTCGGGATCCCAGACATAGGCCATGCCACCGGTCATGCCGGCGCCAAAGTTCGCGCCGATGCCGCCCAGGATCACCGCGACGCCGCCGGTCATGTATTCGCAGCCGTTCGACCCGCAGCCCTCGACCACGACCTTCGCGCCCGAGTTGCGCACCGCGAACCGTTCGCCCGCACGGCCCGCCGCGAACAGGTGGCCGTCGGTCGCGCCGTAAAGGACGGTATTGCCGATGATCGTGTTGTCGCCTGCATCCAGCGGCGAGGCCATCGGCGGGCGCACGACGACGGTTCCGCCCGAAAGGCCCTTGCCGACATAGTCGTTGGCATCGCCGGACACCTCGATCTTCAGACCAGGCGCCGCGAAGGCGCCAAGCGACTGCCCGGCGGAGCCGGTCAGCTTCACCGTCAGGTGATCGGGTTGCAGGTTGTTGCGCATCCCGAACTTCTTGACGATGTGGCTGGACGCCCGCGTACCGATCGTGCGGTGCGTGTTGCGCACCGCGTAGGACAGCTGCATCTTCTCGCCGTCCTCGAAGAAACGCGCGCCGTCGCGGATGATCTCCGCGTCCAGCGTATCGGGGACCACGTTGCGCGGCTTCGACCGGTCATAGACAATCCGGTCGGACCCATCGACTGTGATCAGGAGCGGGTTCAGGTCCAGATCGTCCAGATCGGCATGGCCCCGGCTGACCTGGGTCAGAAGGTCCGCGCGCCCGATGATCTCGTCCAGCGAACGGGCACCGATCTCCGCCAGGATCTCACGCACCTCCTGCGCGTAGAAAGTGATGAGGTTCACCACCTTGTCGGCGCTGCCGGTGAACTTGGCGCGCAGCCGTTCGTCCTGCGTGCAGACGCCCACCGGGCAGGTGTTCGACTGGCACTGGCGCACCATGATGCAGCCCATCGCGATCAGCGCGGCGGTGCCGATGCCGTATTCCTCGGCCCCCATCAGCGCGGCGATGACGATGTCGCGACCGGTGCGCAGGCCGCCGTCGGTGCGCAGCGTGATCCGGTCGCGCAGCTTGTTCATCGCCAACACCTGATGCGCCTCGGTCAGGCCCATTTCCCACGGCAGGCCCGCGTATTTGATCGAGGTCGCCGGGCTGGCGCCGGTGCCGCCGTTGTGGCCCGAAATCAGGATCACGTCGGCCTTGGCCTTGGCCACGCCCGCCGCGATCGTGCCGACGCCGCTGGACGCCACCAGCTTCACCGTCACCTTGGCGCGCGGGTTGATCTGCTTCAGGTCATAGATCAGCTGCGCGAGGTCTTCGATCGAATAGATGTCATGGTGCGGCGGCGGGCTGATCAGCGTCACGCCCGGCGTCGAATGGCGAAGCCGCGCGATCAGCGCCGTGACTTTCATGCCGGGAAGCTGGCCACCCTCGCCGGGCTTGGCGCCCTGCGCGACCTTGATCTCAAGCTCCTCGCAGGCGTTGAGGTATTCCGCCGTAACGCCGAACCGGCCCGACGCCACCTGCTTGATCTTGGCGCAGGGGTTGTCGCCGTTGGGCAGCGGATGCGCGTGTGCCGGATCCTCGCCGCCCTCGCCGCTGTCGGATTTCGCACCGATCCGGTTCATGGCGATGTTCAGCGTCATGTGCGCCTCGGGCGACAGCGCCCCCAGCGACATGCCTGGGGTCACGAACCGCTTGCGGATCGAGGTGATGCTTTCGACCTCGTCGATCGGCACCGCGCGACCGATCGGCTTGATGTCCAGAAGATCGCGCAGGTGGATCGGCGGGTTGGCCCGCATCCGGGCCGAATACTGCTTCCACAGGTCAAAGGACGCGCGGTCGCAGGCCGATTGCAGCATGTGCATCGTCTGCGCTTCCCAGGCATGGCTTTCGCCGGACCGGCGCGCCTTGTAGAAGCCGCCGACCGGCAGAACGTCAGTTCCGCCCAGGAAGCCCTTTGCGTGGATCTCCGAAATCTTGTGCTGGATGCCGGTGATCCCGATACCCGAGATACGGCTTTGCATGCCGGGGAAGTACTCCGCCACCATCGCGCGCGACAGGCCGACTGCCTCGAAGTTCAGGCCACCGCGATAGGAGGAGATGACAGAGATTCCCATCTTCGACATGATCTTCAGCAAGCCCGCGTCGATGGCCGCGCGGTAGCGTCGCATCGCGTCGACCAGGCTGCCCTCGATCAGGCCCCGGCGGATGCGGTCGGCGATGCTGTCCTGGGCCAGGTAGGCGTTGACCGTGGTCGCGCCGCAGCCGATCAACACCGCGAAGTAGTGCGGGTCAATGCATTCGGCCGACCGGACGTTGACCGATGTGAACGTACGCAGCCCCTTGCGGGTCAGCCAGCTATGGACCGCCGAGGTCGCAAGGATCATCGGCATCGCCACCTTGTCCTCACCCAGGTGCTCATCCGTCAGGACAAGGTGCCCCGCGCCTGAGCGGACCGCGTCCTCCGCTTCGGTACGCACCCGTTCAAGCGCCTGGCGCAGGGCGTCGTCGCCCGCACCGGACGCGAAAGTGCAATCGATGAACGCCACGCGGTCGCCGAACTGGCGCACCATCTCGTCGAATTCCGCGTTCGCGATGAACGGGCTTTCCAGCGTCAGGATCTCGGTCTGGCTCGAATCCTCCGCCAAGACGTTGGTTAGGTTGCCAAAGCGCGTCTTCAGGCTCATCACCCGGCTTTCGCGCAAGCTGTCGATCGGCGGGTTCGTGACCTGGCTGAAGTTCTGGCGGAAATAATGCGACAGCGGCCGGTATTTGGATGACAGGACCGCCGGTGGCGTGTCGTCGCCCATGCTGGCGATCATTTCCTTGCCGTCCTCGGCCATCGGAGCCAGGACCTGCTCAAGCTCCTCAAGCGTGTAGCCCGCGGCGATCTGGCGGCGCCGCAGTTCCGCGCCCTCAAACAGCGCCCTTTCGGGCACGTCGCGCATCAGGGCGTTCAGTTCGACGACCTTCTGCACCCAGTCGCCGAAGGGCTGGCTGGCGGCCAGCCTGTCCTTCAGATCCCAGTCGCGGTAAAGCCGCCCCTCCGCCATGTCGACGGCGATCATCTGCCCCGGCCCCAGAGCGCCCTTTTCGCGCACCGTGATTTCATCAACCGGGACCATCCCGGCCTCGGAACCCGCGATCAGCATTCCGTCGCCGGTCAGGACATAGCGCATCGGGCGCAGGCCGTTGCGGTCAAGTCCGCCAACGACCCAGCGGCCATCGGTCATCGCCAGCGCGGCGGGCCCGTCCCAGGGTTCCATGACGCTGTTGCAATAGGCATACATGTCCTGCCAGGATTGCGGCATCTCGATCGCGGTCTTCGACCACGCCTCGGGAACCAGCATCGTCTTGGCCATCGGGGCCGAACGGCCCGCGCGCACCAGCGCCTCGAACACCGCGTCGAGCGCGCCGGAATCCGATGTTCCCGCCGGGATGATCGGCTTGATGTCTTCGGCCATCTCGCCGAAGGCAGAGGATGCCATGCGGATCTCGTGGCTGCGCATCCAGTTCACGTTGCCCTTCAGGGTGTTGATCTCGCCGTTGTGGGCAAGCATGCGGAAGGGCTGCGCCAGCGACCATTGCGGGAAGGTGTTGGTCGAATAGCGCTGATGATAGATCGCAAAGGCGCTTTCGAAGCGCTCGTCCATCAGGTCGGGGTAGAAGACCGCGACCTGTTCGGCCAGCATCATCCCCTTGTAGATGATCGACCGGCAAGACAGGCTGCACAGGTACATTCCCGCGATGTGGGCGGCCAGCGCCGCCTTCTCGATCCGGCGGCGAATGATGTAAAGTTCGCGTTCGAACTGTTCCTGGCCGATGTCCTTTTCGCAGCGGATCAGGATCTGTTCGATCTCGGGCCGGGTCGCGTTGGCCTTTTCCCCAAGGACCGAGGTGTCGACCGGCACATGGCGCCATCCGTAGATGTAGTGGCCCATCCGCAGCACTTCGGTTTCCACGATCGTGCGGCAGCGTTCCTGGGCGCCGAAATCGGTGCGCGGCAGGAATATCTGGCCAACAGCGATCAGTTTTTCCATGTCGGGTTCGTGCCCGGTGCGGCGGACCTGGTCATAGAAGAACTTGACCGGGATCTGCACATGGATCCCCGCGCCATCGCCGGTCTTGCCGTCGGCATCGACCGCGCCCCGATGCCAGACGGCCTTCAGCGCGTCGATCCCGTTCTGGACGACCTTGCGCGATGCCCGGCCGTCGATCGACACCACAAGCCCCACACCACAGGACGAATGTTCGTCCTCTTCGCGCCAGAGGCTGTTTTCCGCCATCCACGCGCGCTTGGTTTCCTCGGCCTGCACCCAGTCCTGGTCATAGATCGTCATGGCCTTGGTCCTCCGTCCATGGGGGTGAGCTGCAGCGACGCGGTCAGCGTGTCGCAGTCGTATTTCGGTTCGTTCTCAAGGAAACCCTTGTCGCCGGGCAGCGCGAATTCGACGGGGCTTTCGACCGTGTCGACCTTGTCGCCATAGCTGTTTTCGAAGTGTTCCGTACCGGGAAGGAAGATGCGCCACCCACGGTGAATGAACTGGTTGCCGCTTCGGGACCAGATCTCTCCGCCATCTGCGTCGTAGGCGGTCAACTGGAACTCTGTCTGTTCCAGAACGATGCCATCAATGGTGTGCGTCTGCCCAGTCAGCCGGTCATGGCCAACATAGCGGCGCAATTCGCCGTAGCTGCTTTCGGTGAAGAAATCAAAGTCGTCCCGGCCCTTCTCAAGAAGGTCGCTGAAGGATGCGGGGTCTTTTTCCTCGCCCAGCCTGTCCTGTTCGCCGGTGTAAAGATCGTAGCTTTGCAACCAGCGGGTTTCCCGGTCGATCAGGTTTGCGAAGTAGGGGCCCTGTCCGTCTGACTGGACGGCCCACTGGGTGCCTTCGGGTTCGTCGTCGCACCGGTAGTGCTGCGACACCAGGCAAGATCGCATCTGCACGGTCGCATAGGCGGTGCAGCCCTGCGGCAGCGGGAACTGACCGGCGGCCAAGGCGGAAGGCAGGCAGACTGCGCCAAGGGTGAGAACCGCGCGCGGGAACATCATGTCGTTCTCTCCTTCATGCTCTGGCCGCCGGGCATGCCGTCAAGCCTGGTTCACCTGGGTGCCGCCTCTGGCTGCGGCGTGGTCTTGCCATACGTTTTGCCGACGCGGCGCAGACGCTTTTCCACGGCCGCGCCCCGGACGGGCGTGGCGCCCTTTGGTCTATTCTGCCGCGACCTGCGCCGGTTGGGTCAGATAGGCCAGGATCGCATCCGCGGCCTCCCGTCCGTCGCGGATCGCCCAGACGACCAGGCTTGCGCCGCGCACGATGTCCCCGGCGGCATAGACGCCCGGCAGGCTTGTGGCATGGGTCGCGAAATGGGCTTTCACGGTGCCCCAGCGCGTGACATCCAGCCCTTCGACACCCCAAAGCTTGGGCAGCGCCTCCGGCTCGAAGCCCAGCGCCTTGATGACCAGTTCGGCGGGTTCCACATAATCCGCGCCGGGGATGACCTCGGGGCTGCGGCGACCGGATGCGTCGGGCGCGCCCAGCCGCATCTTCTGGACCGTCACGCCTTCCACGCCGTTTCCGGCGACAAATCCACGAGGCGCGGAAAGCCACACGAATTCAACGCCTTCTTCTTCGGCGTTTGCGACCTCTCGTTGAGAGCCCGGCATGTTGTCCCGGTCGCGCCGGTAAAGGCACTTGACGGATTGGGCGCCCTGCCGGATCGCCGTGCGGACACAGTCCATCGCGGTATCGCCCCCCCCGATGACGACGACGCGCTTGCCCTCGGCGTTCAGTTCGCCGCTGTCAAACTCTGGCACCTCGTCGCCGAAACTCTTGCGGTTCGAGGCCGTCAGATAATCGATGGCGCGGACGATCCCGGCGGCATCGGCGCCTTCGCCCTCAAGGTCGCGGCTCTTGTATACCCCGGTCGCGATGAGGACCGCGTCATGCTTGCCGCGGATCGCGTCGAAGCTCAGATCCTCGCCGACATTGCAGTTCGCGACAAAGGTCACGCCGCCCTGTTCCAACTGGGCGATGCGCGCCAGAACCACGTCCTTTTCCAGCTTGAAGCCCGGTATCCCATAGGTCAGCAACCCGCCGCCACGGTCATAGCGGTCATAGACGGTGACCTGCACCCCCTGGCGGCGCAGGGCGTCGGCGGCGGCAAGGCCCGCGGGGCCGGCGCCGATGATGCCCACGCTTTCCGAACGCTCGGCTTTCGGGTCGATCGGCTTGACCCAACCGCGTTCCCAGGCGGTATCGGTCAGGTATTTTTCGACCGCGCCGATGGTCACGGTACCGTGGCCGGACTGTTCGATCACGCAGTTGCCTTCGCAAAGACGGTCCTGCGGACAGATGCGGCCGCAGATCTCGGGGAAGGTATTCGTGGCCTGCGACAGCTCATAGGCTTCCTGCAGGCGACCTTCGGCGGTCAGGCGCAGCCAGTCGGGGATGTTGTTGTGCAGCGGGCAATGCGCCTGGCAATAGGGAACGCCGCATTGCGAACAGCGACTGGCCTGTTCGGCGGCTTTCGCATCGGCGTACTCACGATAGATTTCATCGAAATCCTGGGCACGCGCGCCGGCATCACGCTTTTCGGGCATCTCCTTCGCGACGGTCACGAATTTGAGCATCCGTTCCTGAGCCATGGCTGCGCCTCCCTTCGGCAGATTCCGGGTGCGCATTGCTACTCCGAGTCAGGAGGGAATAAAAGTCAATATAGTTTACCTATTTTGCGGTTTTTTCGTCCTTGCGCCCCATGAGTCGGGGTGGAATGCCGAAATTTAGGTAACTTATACTGACCTTATGTGCCGTAACCCGCCAGAAGCAAGGCCCAAACCCCAACGCCAAGGATGATTCGCCACCACCCGAACAGGGCGAATCCGTGCTGGTTCAGGAACGCCAGGAGCCACCGGACAACGAACATCGCGCTGACAAAGGCCGCTGCGAAACCTATGGCGATCTCGTGGACGGCAGAGGTGTCCAGCGCGGCCCTGTTGTCCCAAAGGTCATAGCCGACGGCGGCAACCATCGTGGGAATGGACAGGAAAAAGGAAAACTCCGCCGCGGCGCGACGGTCCGCGCCCATCAGAAGCGCCCCGACAATCGTTGCACCCGACCGCGACACGCCGGGGATCAGCGACAGGCATTGCGCAACGCCGATGCCCAGAGCCATCGTCCAGGAGAAGTGTTCGGCATCGACATGCCGATGTCGGATTGGCATTCGGTCGACGAGAAGAAGGACGACCCCCCCGACGAGCAACGCGGTCGCTATGACACGCGGGCTTTCGAAGAGAACCGTCTTGACGTAGTCGTGCAGCAACAAACCTGCCGCGACAGCCGGCAGGAAGGCAACCAGAACGGAAAGCGCAAAACGGCGTGCCTGCGGGTCATGGCCCAGCCCGCCGATCGTACGAACGAGCTTGTCCAGATAGATCCAGATGATCGCGAGGATCGCGCCAAGCTGGATCACCACCTCGAACGTCCTGCCTGAGTTCTCGAACCCGAGGAAATGACCGGCGATCAGAAGATGGCCTGTCGAAGAAACCGGAATGAACTCCGTCAGCCCCTCCAGAAGACCCAGGAGAAGCGGGACGACGATGGTTTCGAACATCAGGACGGCTTTCTGAGGTTCTTGGCCGAGGACTTGATGGCTTCGTACTGGCCCGAGGGGCGGAACCGCCACAGGTATTCGGGCAGAACCGCGGCAACCGGCGTGGGCGTGATGCCCAGATCGGCCAGCGTGCGGGCCCGGTCGGAGACGACATTGTCCTTCCGAAGGGTTCGGACCTGGTCGCGGGTCAGCATCTTGTTCTCGATCAGGCCGCCGGTGACCACCTGAACCGTATCAAGCAGGCCGCCGACGATGCGCGCCTTCCAGAACGGCATGTTGAGCACAAGACGGCGACGGCCGACGACCGCCAGCATGTCATGCATCCAGTCGCGGAACGTCTTCACATCCGGGCCCCCCAGTTCATAGACGCCGGCCGACGCCTGGCCGGTCGCGCCTCGAACGGCGGCCTCGGCCACATCATCGACGTGGACGGGCTGGAACCTGGTTTCCGCCCCGACCACCGCCAGGATAGGGCCGAAACGTGACATTGATGCGAAACGGTTGAAGAAGCCATCGCCCGCGCCGAAGACGATGGAGGGGCGCAGGATGACCGCACCGGGGAAGGCCGCGGTCACGGCCGCCTCGCCTTCGGCCTTGCTGCGCTGATAGTCGCTGTCGGAACCCGCATCGGCGCCGATCGCCGACAGGTGGACAAGGTTCGCGACACCCTGCTCTGCCGCGATCCGCGCGATGCGGCCCGCGCCCTCGGCCTGGACGGCATCAAAGGTGTTCCGGCCGGACCGGTTCAGGATGCCCACGCAGTTCACGACCGCATCCGCACCAGCCATGGCCGCGCGCACCGAAGCGTCGTCGCGGATATTGCACAGGACAGGCTCCACCTGACCGACGGCGCCATAGGGTTTGACGAAAAGCGCCTCGTTCGGGCGTCGCACGGCCACGCGCACGCGCCAGCCGAGTTTCGCCATCCGGCGCGCGACCTGCCGCCCGACAAAACCCGATCCGCCGTAGATGGTGACGAGCCTGGACATGGGAACCTCCGCAAAGCTGCTCGGGGCCCTGATTAGCCGCTCCTCCCCCGTCAAACAAGGCGCAATGATGCCGCGCAAATTCCCGCCGGACCCCGTTGACACCGCCAGCGGCCCCCTATACATCGCGGTCCACGACATCGGCCCAGATGGCGGAATTGGTAGACGCGCTGGTTTCAGGTACCAGTGCCGCAAGGCGTGGAGGTTCGAGTCCTCTTCTGGGCACCAAACCCCTTCGCCAATGAGGGGTTAACATGACGATCCATCTGCATCAGAACGATCTGCCCGACGGGCTGGACCTTGGTCCGCTTGTCGCGATCGATACCGAGACCATGGGCCTTGACCCGCGGCGCGACCGGTTGTGCCTGGTGCAGCTTTCGTCCGGCGACGGCGATGCGCATCTGGTGCAGATCGCGAAGGGCCAGACCGGGGCCCCGAACCTTGAACGGATGCTGACCGATCCCGACGTCCTGAAGCTTTTCCACTTCGGACGGTTCGACATCGCGGCGCTCAAGGCCGCCTTCGGCGTGACCACGGCCCCGGTCTACTGCACCAAGATCGCGTCCAAGATGGTGCGCACCTTCACCGACCGCCACGGGCTGAAATACCTGCTGCAGGAACTGGTCGGCGTCGATGTGTCCAAGCAGCAGCAAACCTCCGACTGGGGCGCGGAGCGGCTGACCGAGGCGCAGCACGAATACGCCGCGTCCGACGTTCTTTACCTGCACCGGCTGAAGGAAGAACTGGACCGCCGCCTTGACCGCGAGGGGCGGACCGCGCTGGCACAGGCCTGTTTCGATTTCCTGCCCACACGGGCCGCGCTGGACCTCATGGGCTGGGGCGACGAGGCCGATATCTTCAGGCACTGAGATGACCGACAGACAGACATTCATCGACACCGCCCGCCGCGTGATCGGAATCGAGGCGCGCGGCCTCGTCGCCCTTGGCGAAACGCTGGACGGGTCGTTTGCCGCCGCGGTGGAGCTTGTCCTGGCCGCGCGCGGCCGGGTGATCGTTTCGGGCATGGGCAAATCCGGCCATGTCGCCCGCAAGATCGCGGCCACGCTGGCGTCGACCGGGACACCGGCGCAGTTCGTTCATCCCGCCGAGGCAAGCCATGGTGACCTTGGCATGGTGACCGAGGGCGATGTCGCGCTGGTCCTGTCCAATTCCGGCGAAACGCCCGAGCTTGCGGACATCATCGCCCATACCCGCCGCTTCGGCATTCCGCTGATCGGGGTCGCCAGCCGCGAGGGGTCCACCCTGCTGACGCAGGCGGATGTGGCGATCCTGCTGCCGAAGACCGAAGAGGCCTGCGGAACCGGCATCGTGCCGACGACCTCCACCACGATGACCCTGGCGCTGGGCGACGCGCTGGCGGTCGCGCTGATGGAACACCGCCATTTCACACCCGAACACTTCCGCACCTTCCACCCCGGCGGCAAGTTGGGCGCGCGGCTTCTGAAGGTGGCTGACCTGATGCATGCCGGCGATGCGATGCCGATCGTCCCCGACACGACCCCGATGAGCGAGGTGCTGGTCACGATGAGCCGCAAGGGTTTCGGCGTTGCGGGTGTCACGGATGCGTCGGGCCGGCTGGCCGGGATCGTCACCGACGGCGACCTGCGGCGCCATATGGAGGGCCTTCTGACCCATACCGCGGGCGAGGTCATGACCCGCGACCCGCGCACCGTGCCGCCCGGCGCGCTGGCGGAAAAGGCCGTCGCCGAAATGCGCGACCGCAAGATTACCTGCCTGTTCGTGGTGGACCCGTCTGGCGAAGGGCGGGCGCTGGGCATCCTGAACATCCACGATTGCCTGCGGGCCGGCGTGGCGTGACCGCATGGCGAATCAGACCGACCTGCGATCCGCCCTTGTCTTCTGGCTGAAGATCCTTCTGCCGCTGGCGGCGCTTGTCATTCTTTCGACCCTGTTCCTGGTCTCGCGCCGGATCGACACCGAGGGCGCGCTGCCCTATGCCGAGGTCGACGTGGACGCGCTGGCACGAGAACAGCGGCTGACCGCGCCGGAGTATTCGGGGATGACCGGGGATGGTACATCGTTTCTGATGCGTGCCGGTGTCGCCCGACCGCTGTCCGAGGGTGGCGGAGAGGCGGAAGACGTCACGACAGAGCTCAGGACACCCCGCGGGCTGGACGTATCCATGCGCGCCGGCATGGGAAAGATCGACCCTGCCAGCGCAACCATGCGGCTGAGCGGCGGGGTCAGCATCGAAACCTCCACCGGCTACACGATCACAGCTACCGGCCTTGTCGCATCCACCGCGCAGACCGAAGTCGTATCCGACGGGGCGGTGACCGCCAACGCGCCGTTCGGCACCCTTGACGCGGGCAGCATGACACTTACCTCCGCCTCTGACGATCCGGCTGCCTACGTTCTGGTTTTCAACCAGGGGGTCAAGCTGATATACGATCCGAAGAATTGAGGTAACGATGTCTGTTCGCGCGATCACGATTGCCCTGTGCCTGACGCTTTGTGCCGGCTCGCAGGCGCTTGCGCAGGGGGCAGAGATCGCATTTGGCGGGATCCGCGCCGATACCAGCCTGCCGGTCGAGGTTACAGCCGACGGGCTGTCTGTAAGCCAGACCGACGGCGCGGCCGTATTCACCGGCAATGTCGTCGTTTCCCAGGGCGAGATGCGCCTTGGCGCCGACGAGATCCGGGTTGAATACGGCGCGGACGGCCAGAGCCGGATCGAACGCCTGATCGCCAGCGGAAATGTCGTTCTGACCAGCGGTGCCGATGCGGCCAAGGCGGACAAGGCCGAATACAGCGTAGACAGCGGCGAGATCGTCATGGCCGGGTCGGTGCTGCTGACCCAGGGCTCGACCGTTCTTTCGGGCGAAACGCTTGCGCTCAACCTTGCTGCCGGAACGGGCCAGATGGGGGGTCGCGTCAAGACCGTCCTGACGCCCGGAGGCAACTGATGGCCGGGCGCCCGGAACTGACCGTTGCCGAAGGCAGCGCCGGGCTGCGAATCCTGCACCTGCGCAAGAGCTATCGTCGACGTCCGGTGATCCGCGATGTCACGCTGGACCTGAACCGGGGCGAGGTCGTCGCACTGCTTGGGCCGAACGGTTCAGGCAAGACAACCTGTTTTTACAACATCGCCGGCCTGATCACGCCGGACAGCGGCCAGATCATCATCGACGGTCGCGACGTGACCGGCCTGCCGATGTATCGCCGCGCGCGGCTGGGGATCGGCTATCTCCCGCAGGAAGTGTCGATCTTCCGCGGCCTGTCGGTGGAAGACAACATTCTGGCGGTTCTCGAAATCACCGTGAAGGATCACCACAAGCAGCGCGAACGGCTTGAGGAGTTGTTGTCGGAGTTCTCGATCACCCATCTTCGCCGCGCGCCTGCACTGTCGCTTTCCGGCGGTGAACGGCGCCGGGTGGAGATCGCGCGCTGCCTTGCCGCAGACCCCAAGTACCTGCTTCTCGACGAACCCTTCGCCGGCGTCGACCCGATTTCCGTGGGCGACATCCGGACATTGGTCCACGATCTGAAGGACCGGGGCATCGGCGTCCTGATTACCGATCACAACGTGCGCGACACGCTGGAAATCGTTGACCGCGCCTACATCCTGCACGATGGCGCCGTATTGATGAGCGGGACAGCGGACGAGGTCGTGCGCGACGAGAACGTCCGCCGCGTCTATCTTGGCCAAAACTTCCGCATCTCCTGAGACGGCGGGCAAGGGTCCGCTTTCGCAGAAGGTCTCGCTGCGACAAAAGCATCGGCTGAGCCTGACCCCGGCGATGCGGATGGGCCTGCGCGTGCTGGCACTACCGACCGAGACCCTGACCGAAGAGATTCTCCGCGAGGCAGAGGTCAACCCTTGCCTGATGGTGGAAAGCTGGCCGACTTCCTCCGCCTATGAGGTTGCGCTGGAAACGGCCGCCGCGCCTGAAGGTCTAAGTCAGTCTTTGCTTCGGCAGTTGGGGATGCAGCGCCTGGATGCCGATGTGAAGGAGGCCGCGCGCGTGATCGTCGCGGAACTGCGCGCCGACGGCTATCTCGATGCTTCGCTTGAGGAACTGGTGTCCGACTACGGGATCGCGAAACCGCTGCTGGCTGCCGCGCTTGCGGCTGTACAAAGCTGCGAGCCTTGCGGTGTGGGCGCCCGGAACCTGGCGGAATGCCTTGCGCTGCAACTTCGCGATGCAGGGCTGTCGGCCGCCAGGGCGGCGCAGGTCGTCGCATGTCTGGGCGATTTTGCCGAGGGCCGATGGAACCGGGTCATGACCGCCCTGAAGGTTTCCGAGGAAGAAGCACAGCGGATCGGCGCCCTCTTGCGCGGGTTAAGCCCTTATCCGGTCAACACGACATTCGAGCACCTGTCCACCCGCGTGCCGGAAGTCGTCGTTGAACGCGGCCCCGAGGGCCAGACGTCGGTGCGGCTAAACCCGGAAGCCCTGCCGACGCTCTCGCTTGCAGGTGCCGGGAGTGGCCTGGCGCAACAGACAGAGCAGGCCCGACGCATCGTCGAGGCCATCGCTGCCCGCCAGGCGACGCTTCTGCGAATCACCGGGGCGATCGTGGATCATCAGGCGCGGTTCTTTGCGACCGATACGGCCAGCATGACCCCGCTAAGCCGCGCCGACATTGCCCGAATCCTCGGACTGCACGCATCGACGGTTGGACGCGCGTTGGCGGGCAAGGCACTTTTGTTTCGCGGTCACGTCTACCCGCTGTCGCAGTTCTTTCCCTCCTCCCTCGGCCCCCTTGATGCGGCGGTCTCCAGCTTCGACGCGCAACGTCGCATCCGCGCGCTGGTCATGGCGGAAGATCCCGAACACCCCCTTGCGGACGAAGAGATTCGTACACAGTTGAAGAAGGATGGCGTTGACATGGCACGCCGAACTGTCGCCAAATATCGCAAATGCATGCGCATACCTTCATCCCACGAACGTCGTCGTCGGAAGGTTTCCCGAACGGGCCGCGGTCAGCCCGTGCGCGCGCAATCAACCCCCTGAATTCAACCGGATCCTCACCCATTTCGCGGGGAGGATTCATCACGTCCCAAGGAGGAAACATGCGTTATCAGATCAGCGGAAAACAGATTGATGTAGGGGACGCGCTGCAGTCGCATGTGAAGACCGAGATGGCTGAGACGATCGGCAAGTATTCGCAACGACCGACCGACGCCGTCGTCGTCTTTTCGCGCGATGCACATGAATACGTCTGCGAAGCCACGGTCCATCTGTCGACCGGCCTGACCGTTTCTGCACGCGCCGCAGCGACCGAAGTCTATGCCGCGGCGGACAACTGCATCGAAAAGATGGACAAGCAGCTTCGCCGATACAAGCGCCGCCTGCGCGACCATCATCGCGATCGGTCCGAACCCGTTGAATTCGCCGGGGCACCCATGTATGTGCTCGCCGCGAATGATGATGATGAGGAACGGGAGACCGATACGCTTCAGCCGATGATCATTGCCGAGATGGAGACGAAGATACCTTCGCTTTCCGTCGGAGAGGCAGTCATGCAGATGGAGCTTGCCGGGGCGCCGGTTCTGGTCTTTCGCAATGAAAAGCATGGCGGCGTGAATGTCGTTCATCGTCGCGAAGACGGGAATGTCGGCTGGATCGATCCCGTAGACGCAAAGTGAACCGGCATCGCCGCGGCGAAGGACAGTAAGGCGCATGGAACTGACAAGCCTGTTGAAGCCCTCCGCGGTGAAGGTGTTCGGCCAGACCACCAGCAAGAAACGCCTGTTTCAGGATCTGGCCGACATTGCCCATACGGTCTACGGGTTGGACGCGACCGAAACGGTCGACGCTCTGCAGGAGCGCGAAAGCCTTGGCCCCACCGGTGTGGGCCATGGCGTCGCGCTTCCCCATGCCCGGCTTCACGGGCTTGATCGCGTGGTCGGTGTCTTCATGCGTCTTGAAAAACCGATGGACTTCGATTCGGTCGATCGCCAGCCGGTCGATCTTGTCTTTGCCCTGTTTGCACCGAAGGATTCCGGGGTCGAACATCTCAAAGCGCTGGCGCTGGTATCGCGAACCATGCGCGACGGCGCGACCTGCGCCAAGCTCAGGGCAAACTCCGACACTGCGGCACTGCATGCGGTGCTGACAGAAGCCCGCCCCAGTCAGGCGGCCTGATCGCCCCAGCGACCGAAACCGAAGACAAGATAGTCGCGCGGATAGGCCGCGCGCGCGGCCTTTTCGACCTCCTCGTCATAAATCTCGGCCAGTGCGGCTTGCGGTGCATCCGGTGCAAGGTCCGGCATCGCAAGCCCAAGCGACCCCACAAGCTGCGCAAGCGCATCCGCCAGCGTTTCCTCTCGCGCGATCAGGTCGGGCGGTGCGAATTGCGTGAAGCCCGCGACCAGGGCGGACTGGCTGGCCCAGGCGGGATCGGGGCGGATCGACGCCTGGCCGTTCAGCGAAGCGCGGAGGAAGGCCAGGAACCCCAGGAATGCATCGCGCCGCACGTCCACGGCGATCCTGCCCGCGGAATCGGGGCGCGGCAGATCAAGGCCGTGCGCACGCTTCAGGTAGTCGCGGAACTCGGCTGCGGCGGCGTTTGCCATGAAGTCCTCGAACACGCGGTGCGCGCGCACGACGGGGTGGCTGAGAACGGTGAAACCGCGATGCCCGGGACGGGCGCGCATCCAGTCTCGCAGGGTCTTCTGGGTAAAGCCGCCCTCGACCCCGCCGCCAAGCGCATCGAGCCAGCGGGTCACGCGGTCCGTCGGTCCGCCCCGAACCGGCATGAAAAGAACCGGTGCGCGCCGCGCGGCAACGAACCCCGGAACGCCAGGCCCGCGGCGCGGTTCCAGGTTCGGGGTCCGCGACAGATTGAAATGATCCACGCGCGCAAGTGCTGCCTCCATCTCCTCAGGGTTGGAAACCAGGTCGGCAAGATCCCCGGGGTTCTGCTTCACCAGCCGCGTCGAGGGTTTTACACCAGCGTCCGACACGCCAAGCCAAACGGCAAGGCCACCAAGCACCTCAGGCTGGCGCACGTCATCGTAGTCCAGGTTGTAGGCAGTCTGCCCCGTCGTCTGAAGAAGCCGCAGCACCGACAACTGAAAGCCCTGAAGATCCTCCAGGTAGCCGTCGAATTCCGCGGCGTCGAAACTGACGCGGCCCGACTTGCGGTCCCGCGCCCGGCCAAGCTTCCATTGCCCGGTCTGCCGCGCGATCTTGAGACTGACATAGCTTTCCAGGGGGTTGCGCGTCAGTACGATCTTGGCGCAACGCGGGTCGCGCATCACGCGCTCAAAGATGCGCGGGTCATGGTCGGGAAAATAACGAAATCCGTTCAACCCCTCGGCCGCGACGATCCGGTCAAGCATCTGGACGGGGTCGCGTTCCCGCTGCTCAAGGGTCACACCGAGAACCGCCGATTTGCGGGGGCCGCCGACGAATCGCGGGTTGAACGCCTCTCCGTGGCAGCAAAGGCCCGGGATCGCGTTCAGGCTTTCTTCCAGAAGGTTGGACCCCGTGCGCATGGCGGCAAGGATCACGAAACTGTGGAACCGCCCCGCCCCGGTCACGATCAGCGCACCAGATAGGGCCGCGCGCGTTCCGGCGGTGCGGCAAGCATGTCGTCGATCTGCGAATAGTCCCCGACGAGCGTCGGGAGCATGCCCTGGTTCTTCAGGCGTTGCAGAAAGGCCGTCAGGCCCGTCAGGTCCACCATGCGCGGCACTTCGGCCAGGCGGTGTGGCGCGCGCGGGTTGATTTCATCGAAGACGGACTGGATCGCATCCATCGGGTTCTCGACGAAATCTGCCAGCGACCAGATCCGGACCGATGCCTTCACCCCCGGTGCCCGAAGTACCGCAAGCATATCGGATTCGACACGCTGCAGGCGCGCGGCTTCGCGGCGGATGGCGGTGAAATCGCCTTTGACGCCTGACAGGGCCACCGCCCATGCGCCTGTCACCACCGAAAGCTGTGCATTGGCATCGCCCGCCATGAACCCGACGCCGGCAAGATTGTCACCGGCGCAACTCAGAAAGCACTGACGTTCGCCCCGCGTGTTCCACAGCAGGTTCGTCAGGAACGCACGCGGATTATAGTCACGCAGGGCAGCGCTGTCGCTCAGAGCGCCATTGAACACCGCGTCCCCGCCTGCGAATTCGGCACGCCCGGGCGCGAAGAGGTGCCCATGGGCACGAAGGCCCAGGGTCTTCGACAGCCAGGCATCGAAATCCTCGAAGAGCGCGGAAAACCCATGGAACACCGAATAGGGTCCGGCGGTTCGACCCGTTTCATGGCTTGCCCGTGGGAAGCGGCTTTGCATGTATAGCCCCGGGCGCCCGAGCTTGCGCCGTTCCGCAGCCTTGGCGAACAGCCGGTCGATCTTGCCGGGGCTTGGCTCAGACACCCGATGCTCTGACACGGTGCGGCTCAGGAAGGCGGAATATAGTCCGGTCGCCCCGGGCCAGATCTTGCGCGCGACGAAGCATTCCGATCGGCGCAAGAGCTGCAGATGATCGTCGTAGAAGACATGCGGCATGCCTTCGTGGTCGAACTTCGCGAGCGTTAGCGGCCTGCTTTCGATCTGGGTGGAATGCAGCCTTGCCAGCGTCTGAAAGTAGCTTTCGTCAGGGATCCAGACACGACGAAAGTAGCGGTCATAGATCGGCCGGTTTGGATCGTTGAGGATCGCCGAGAGCGTCCTTCGTGTCAGGCACCACCACTGCGATCCCAGGTGCGGGACCAGCCCGAGAGGGATGTGCCGCTTGACGCCAAGGCGCCGCTGCAGCCGCGTATAGCCGTCGAAAAGCCGGCGCTGCCGCCGCCAGGAGAACGGAAAGCGGAGCGTGAAACGTTCGCCGTCCAACCCGCCAGCCGTCCAGCCCACATCGGACGTGGTCACGCTTTCGATGAAGTCGGTTTCGGGTTGGGCCGCGAGATATGCCTGAAGCTCCCGCAGCGGCCGCAAGGGCAGGCAGGACCCGGACACCAGGAAGATGTGCTGCACCTCAGGATGAAACGCGAGCATCCGCTCGGCGGCGGCCTGGGTCGCCCGCACCAGGCCGAATGTACCCCACTCACAGGCGTATCGTCTTGAGAAGCTTATGTCGGCCGAACCGGCGCAGGCCGCCTGCATCGCGTCGAGTTCCTCGCGCGCGACGCGGCTGTCGACATGCACCACCACAGGCGCGCCGTCATCCGCCCAATACCGGGCGACGGCCGCTGCGCGGTCAAGTGCCGTATGGCAAAGCATGATGAACCCGACATGCATCAAGTCAACCTCAGGCCCAGCAACCCTTTGACATCAGTCCCAAAATCTCCAACTGGCGCCAGTTCACATATCTTTCGGACCACTTGCACCAAAGATCGTGATCGTCGTTCAGCGCCTCGGCGTAGCGCAGGTATTCCCGACCATCCGCAAAATGCTGTTTTCGATCAAGCTCTTCGGCGACCTTGTCGCCGAGGATCGGCAAGAACTTGGCATGAAGGAGACAGCCTGACGCAAGCTCCCCCCCCTCCCGGTCGAAAAGCAGATTCAGGCTGCGTGGCAAGAGCATGTGGGTCGAATTCACATAGCAGTAGTCGCGCCGCCATTTGACCAGCGGCACCTTGTTCAGCGATGGCGCCTCGGCGGGCGCATCGGCGAACATGCACCGCGCACGCGGCCCGCCCTGAATCCAGAGATTACCATAGGTAGGATTCTGCGAGATCGTGTAGTTGCCGCTGTCGAACCACTGGAGGATCTCGAACGGGTCCTGTCCTTCGCGGTAGGATTGCGCGTCGATTCGTCCACGTGGGTACATGTCCAGGACCAGCGCCGGAAAGGCGCGGGCACCAAGTCCGTCAAGCCAGTCCGTCAGCGCGCGCAGCGGCCGGGTATCGCAGAAGGGATAGACCAGGAATTCATCCATATCGACAGTCAGCGCCCAGCGGCCATGTGCGTGCTTGCGAAGCAGCCATGTCAGCCAGTCCTGCCCATAGCGAGAGCCACGATAGCTCGCCTCGGTCCGCCACAGCGAAACGTCGCGCTGTTCGGAAAGGTAGTCGCCAGAGCCGTCCGTCGAACCGTTGTCGACCAGAAGGAAATGGCTCACGCCCAGGCGGCGATAGTAGTCAAGAAAATAGGGTAGCCTGACGCGTTCGTTGCGAAGCGTTCCAAACAGCAGGATCGCATCCGGCGCGAGGAACGGTGTCCGATCGGAAATTGCCCGAAGTTCGCGTCTTTTCCGAAATGCCCGCCAGAGAAAGCGCTTTCGCCTGGCGCGAAGTCTGTATCGTTCCCAAGCAAGCATTCTTGTCCCACGGGTTCAGGCCCAACATTTCTGGAACTCTCTCAGACGATGCTTAACACCACCTTGAAATGATCCGTCCAGCCAGTCTCTGCCTCAAAGAAGTGACCGGAACCTGGTGCCCGAACTCTCCCTGCAAATTCGATTATCGTTGTCTTCCAAGAATACATATCGCCGACATCGGCGTAAACTGCGTAGTCACCCAGAACTTCACGGAAAACCGGAAGATCGTTGCACAGGACAGGTGTCCCCGCGCGCGCGGCCTCGGCGACCGGCAAGCCGTAGCCTTCAGCTAGGCTAGGCATGAGCAGGGCGCGCGCGCCCAGAAGCAGCGCGGCCACTGCCCCGTCGCCCAGGTCGCCAAACTCTCGGATGGCGCTGGCGGGCGTCCGGAGCGCATCGAGCCTTGCGAACACGTCTTCGTTGCGCCAGCCGCGCCGTCCGACGATGACAAGCTGCGGCATTGCTTCGGCAGGAAGTTCCGCCGCCATTGCTTCCCAGATGTCGAGAAGCAGGGCATGGTTCTTGCGCGGCTCTATGGTGCCCAGCGCAAGGAAATAGGGCCGCCGCAGGTCAATCGTGGCCGGAATCTCCGCCAAGGCAGGCTTGACGGGATCAAGCCCGAGGGGAACGGCGCGGATTTCCGGCGACCGGCCGCATTTCACGCACCAGCCGGCGGTGGCGCGCGCCGCCGCCTGCGACGGGCACAGGATGACGTCCGCATGGTCGGCAACGGCGCGGAATCCCTTGCGAAAGGACGCGACTGCCTCGTCACGGCAGTACTCCGGATGATCCAGGGGGATCGTATCGTGCACCATCACGGCAAGGCGAAGACCCGGCACGCTGTGGAGCTGAGACAAAGTGCGGTGCGAAAGGTTCGAATGACCGACATTCAGGTAGACACCGCCCTGTGGCATCGTGGCACGAGCCGCCGCCGTCAGACGCCATGGCAGGCAGGATCGCACCCGCCTGGCCCTCAGCGCGATCCGGGCCTGACGCGGGAGAGACAGATCGCGGGCAAGCCCGAAGGGCAGACCCGGGCGCGGAACTGTCTGCGGTGCGTCCAACCAGCCAAGGATCAAGGGGCCGGCTGATCGCGGCAGCACAAGATATCCGACAGGGCTGCGCACCAGGAGGAACAAGGGCGTTGTCCGGGCCAGAAGCGCGACAAGGTAGGCGCGTTCGACCCGGTCGACGCCGGTCAGCGGCCCCCGTCCGATCCGCGACACCAGCCGCGACACGTCCAGCATGCGGGCTTTGGGCTCAGCGCTCATATCCGCCGGTCTGGTGCCAGCGCCAGGCATCGGCGATCATGTCGGCAAGGTTGGAGCGTGCGGGTCGCCAACCCAGCTCCTCGACCGCGCGGGCGCTTCCACTGACGAGCCGGGTCGCATCGCCGGGTCGCCTGTCACCCTCAGTGACGGGGACTGCCCGGTTGGTCACCAGCCGTGCATGGTCGATCACCTCGCGCACGGAGAACCCCCGTCCGGTACCCAGGCAAAAGACCCGGCTGCCACGCCCCCCAAGAAGCCATTCAAGTCCAAGGACATGCGCCTGCACCAGGTCGGAGACATGCACATAATCTCGAATGCAGGTTCCGTCGGGTGTCGGATAATCCGTTCCATGAACCGTCAAAGCGGGCCGCCGCCCGGCGATCGCATCCAGCAGCAGCGGGACAAGGTGTGTCTCGGGCTGGTGAAATTCCCCCACCTCGGCCTCGGGGTCGGCCCCGGCCACGTTGAAGTAACGGAAGATCACCGACCGCAGACCATGCGAGGCGCCGAAGTCCTTCAGCATTTCTTCGATGGCGCGTTTCGATCCGCCATAGGCGTTGATCGGCGCCTGGGGGGTATCCTCTGTCAGCACCACGCCGTCCTGGTCGCCATAGGTCGCGCAGGTCGAGGAGAAGACGAAATCCAGGCAACCCGCCGCCACCGCGGCCTCGATCAGGTTCAGCGCGCCAAGGACATTGGCGCGCCAGTAGCGGCCCGGGTCGCGCATCGAATCGCCCACCAGGCTGAGCGCCGCGAAATGCATGACGGCGACGGGCCGCCACCGGTCGAACACGTCCGCCAGGCGCGAAGAATCCGCAAGGTCGCCTTCTTCGAACGGGCCGAACCGGACCGCGTCGCGCCAGCCAGTACACAGGTTGTCGAATGTCACGGGAACGAAACCCGCCCGCGCCAGCGCCTTGCATGCGTGGGAACCGATATAGCCGGCCCCGCCGGTGACAAGGACGTGACGGGTCATCGCCTACTCGGCAGCGCGGCGCACCGCGGTCATTTCATTCAGGAACTGCGAAAACTCGTCGCGCAGGTCGGGGCGCGCCAGCGCGAAGGCGACGGTCGCCTGAAGGAACCCCGCCTTCGATCCGCAATCGAACCGCTGTCCGCGAAAGCGGAAACCATAGACATTGTCGGAACGTACGATTTCTTCGGCGATGGCATCGGTCAACTGGATCTCTCCGCCCGACCCTGCCTTGATCCGGTCGAGGTTTCGCATGATCGACGGCGTCAGAATATAGCGCCCGATGACCGCAAGGTTCGAAGGCGCGGTATCGACCGGCGGTTTTTCGACCATCCCCTTGACCGAGACGAGCGCGCCAAGATCTTCCTTGATGTCCAGGATCCCGTAGGCAGAGGTCTTTGCGTGCGGAACCTCCATCGCTGCAACGACGTTGCCGCCCGTCTCGGCATAGACCTCGACCATCTGCTGAAGGCAGGACTTGTCGCTCGCGATCACGTCGTCGGGAAGAAGCACGGCGAAAGGTTCGTTGCCGACAAGCCTGCGGGCACACCAGACCGCGTGCCCAAGGCCCAGCGCCTTGTGCTGGCGAATATAGGCGATGGCGCCGGAATCCATGTTCGTGGTCTTGAGAATCGACAGCAGGTCTTCGCGCCCGTTGCGGCGCAGGTGCGCCTCGAGTTCGTTGGCGTGGTCGAAATAATCCTCAAGCGCGCTTTTCCCGCGCGAAGTTACAAAGATGAACTCCTTGATGCCGGCGGCGCGTGCTTCGTCGATCGCGTACTGGATCAGCGGGCGGTCGACGAGCGTCATGATCTCTTTCGGGATCGACTTTGTCGCGGGCAAGAAGCGTGTCCCCAGGCCAGCTACAGGAAAGATAGCCTTGGTTACCTTGCGCTTCATTCGATCCCCCAAAAATTGCACACCGTGCGACACCAGAAACACGACTACGATCAGTTAAAGACACCAGAGCCGCGCGGGCAAGCCATCACCACCGGATTGGGCTCTAGCAAGGAAATATTGTGGCGGTTTACTGATAATATGGGCCGATTGGAAGACTTCTGTGCACAATCTGTCGATTCCGCACTACGCCATCAGAAATCAAGCCTTCTCGCCTCTTGGTTGAGTCGAGTTGCCCGGCGCCAGAACCGGAAAGCGGGGCCGGACCGTTCCGACCGGCCGAAAAGACCGCCGATCTGTTCCCAATGGGTGCCTGTGAACCGCAACCGGTGAAACCGCGCGGTCGGACTGAACAGCATCAGGACGCAGGTCGTCCTGTCGCTCTGGCGCGATGCTTCCGCCCGGAGCCGCGTGGCCTGCCAGATCCAGCCACCGGCAAGGCATATGGCGCCGTCTCCGCCTGCAAAGGCAAGAAACGCCGTCTTCGCGGCGGGAATCGGAGCCAGGCTTGCCATCTCCCTCAGCTGGCCTTCGGCGATCCCGCGTTCCAGCGTGGCGCGCAGATCGGCCGCGCCACCGGAACTCAGCGCGCCGCGACGGACAAGCCGATCCAGACGCGCGTCCTGATCCTTTCGAAGCCGGTCCAGCGCGTCGCCGTGTTCAGCCGGTGGGGCATGCTTGCGCAGAAAGACCGCCGTGCTGGCGCCGATTTCGGTCAGATCGGTCGGCGTGCGGTCCGCCTTGCGCCGGTCGCTGGCCGCAAAGGCGTGATGGACGCGCGCGCGCGGCACGATCGCGGTCCTGGCCCCTTGTGCGGCCAGCCGCATGTTCACGTCGGTTTCGTCGAGATAGAAGCGAAACGCCGGATCGAACCCGCCCAGCGCGCAAAGAACACTGCGTCGGAAGGCGCAATTGGTTCCCTCGGTCCTGATCGCGCGACCGGCGGCGCCCGCCAGAACCGTCACCGCCAGCGGGTCAACGACGATTTCCGTGGACCTGCCGTGGCTGTCGGCGCAGGACGCCCGCCACTGGAACGAGATACCGTTGCGGCCGACAACAAATCCACCCGCCGCGGCGATCCCCGGATCGGCGAATGGCGCGGTAAGCCGGGCAAGCCAGCGCGGTTCGGGCACGGCATCGTCGTCGATGAATGCGACGATTTCCCCCGCCGCCGCGGCCAGCCCCAGGTTGCGGGCGGCCGAGATGTTGGCAATGTCGATGGGGACGACCTTGGCGCCCTGCGGGCATATCGCGGCAGAGGCAGGATCGGCCACCACGATCAGTTCGAAGTTCGGGTGGTCGAGCTTGCGAATCGCGGCCAGGCAAAGGGCAAGCTCCTTCGGGCGGTTGCGCGAAACGACTATGAGGCTGACGGGCAGCGTGCCCGTCATGCCATCCCCATCTCGGCCATCATCGCCTCGAGTCGCGGCACGTCTTCCGGGTTGTTGAGTTCCCAGAACTGACGCCCGCGCGCTTCGACCTCGACGCACAGGATGCGCCGGCCGCGTTCCAGGAAGCGAAGCTGCTCAAGCCCTTCAAGCGTTTCCAGCGTTCCCGGTTCCCAGTCCGGATAGGCCGCAAGGGCGGCGGGCCTGTAGGCGTAGACGCCAACGTGATGGAATACAGGTGTCGCCTCGGCGTCGTCGTAGCGCCGGGTCGTGTAGGGGATCACCTCCTTGGAGAAGTAAAGCGCCTGGCGGTCGTGGCCGAAGACGGCAGTGGTCCCGCCCACGCGGCCCGCACGCCTGTCGTCGAGAAAACCGTTCAGTGCGCGGCCATCGCAGCGCAACACCGGCGTCGCGACTTCGGACGCGGGGTCGGCGCGAAGGCCGGCGACCAGATCCTCGACGAACCAGTGGGGCGTCAGCGGCGCATCGCCCTGCAGGTTCACGACGATGTCGAAGCCGCCACCCAGCGCGGCATGCGCCTCGGCGCAGCGTTCGGTGCCGTTGCGGCACTCCGAGGAGGTCATGACGACCTCGGCCCCGAAGCTTTCCGCTTCGGCGCGGATACGGTCGTCATCGGTCGCCACGACGACACGGTCCGCACCATTGACGGCCATCGCCGCCTCCCAGCTGCGCTGGACAAGCGTGCGCGTCACGCCGTCGGCGCCTCGAAGCGGAACAAGTGGCTTTCCCGGATATCGGGTCGAGGCGTAACGGGCGGGGATCGCGATCAGAACGCTCATGCATTCACCAAAAGAACGCCCGGCGCGTAGGCGATGAAGAAGGGGTTTTCGAAACCCGGCTTGCCATAGGTGAACGGGCTGTGGTCGTCGAAGCGGACGACAAGCCCGCCCGCGCCGCGCAGCACCGCATCGCCCGCCGCGGTATCCCATTCCATTGTCCGGCCAAGACGCGGGTAAAGGTCAGCCTCGCCGGTTGCGACCAGGCAGAACTTCAGCGAAGACCCGGCGCTGGTCATGTCGCGGACCGCGTAACGCGCGATGTAATCGTCTGTCGCCTGATCGCGGTGCGACTTCGACGCAACCACCATCAGCGCCCGATTGTCGGGTACCGAGACCGAGAGGGGCACCAGTTCCCCCGGGGTCGTCTTGTCGAATGGCCCTTTCTCCTCGACGGATCGGCCATCGCCGAGGGTGAAGAAAAGCCGGCCCTTGGCGGGTGCGTAGACCACTCCGCGAAGCGGGACGCCGTTCTCGACATAGGCGATGTTGACCGTGAAGTCGCCGCGACGCTGGACGAATTCCTTGGTTCCGTCCAGGGGATCGACGATCAGGAATGTGCTGACGGACTGCCCGTGGCTCTCTGCCTGTTCCTCGGTCACGATGGGCAGGGCGGGGAAGGCTTCGGCCAACCCCTCGGCGATCAGAAGATCGGCCGCCTCGTCCGCCGCGGTCACAGGGCTGGCATCGGCTTTTGATCGCACATCGAAATCCGGCGCGTCATAGATTTCCATGATCCGGTCCCCTGCCAGCAGGGCGAGGTGGCGCATGACATGGGCAAGTCGATCGAAATCCAAGGTCATCCCTTTCCACGGGTCGTTGATCAGGCGGGCGCGTCCACTTATGCTTGCATGATAAGAGATCGGCAAGTTTTGCCTGATAGGCAAGGCACGGCGGCACCGACGAAAGAGCGGCATGTTCAGGGTCGAGCAGAAACGGACGGGCTTTACTGCCGCAGCTTCACTGCTGACGGTGACCTATCATCTGACCGTCCGCAAGATCCGTGGGCGCCACTCAAGCCCCGGTGCCGCGATCATGGCCACGATGTTCCAGATGCTCGTGATGCTCGGGTTCTTCTATCTGATGACGGGGCTGTTCGGTGTCAGGCGCATCGGAATCCACGGCGACTTCGTGCTTTATCTTCTGACCGGCATCTTCACCTTCCTTGCCTTCAACAGGGGGCTTGGCGCGGTCTGCGGTGCCGAGGGGCCGAATTCGATGATGATGGCGCACGCGCCGATGAACACCACGGTGGCCATCGCATCCTCGGCGCTCAGCGCACTTTACCTGCAACTCGTCTCGATCGCGTTGCTGGGCTTCGCCTATCACGTCGTGGCCGGCCCGGTCGAGATTCAGGATCCGGTGGGTTTTCTTGGCATGATCCTGTTCAGCTGGGCCAGCGGATGTTCCATCGGGCTGGTGTTCCTGGCCCTTCAGCCCTGGGCTCCAAGGCTCAGCAATCTGCTCAGAACCGTGTTCCTGCGCGCAAACATGCTTTTTTCGGGCAAGATGTTCATCGCGAATGCCATGCCCTACGGGCTTTACAAGATGTTCGCCTGGAACCCGCTGTTCCATATCGTCGACCAGGCACGCGGGTATGTCTTCATCAACTACGAGCCGCGCACGACGACCCTTGCCGTTCCGTTCTGGATCACGGTTGCAGCCGTGGTCATAGGCCTGATGGGCGAATTCTATGCCCGCAAACACAGGTCACAGGGCTGGTGGGGCCACTAGATCAGTCCACGACCCGCAGCGTCAGGTTGATGCGCCCACCGCGCGGCAAAAGGTCGGAGGTTCCCGGATAGACCCGGTCGATGCCGTGGAAGGCGAGCCTGGATTGTCCTGCAAGAACAATCACATCTCCGGATCGCAGCCGAACCGGTTCTGTCGGCCCGCCGCGCTCGGTTCCGCCGATGCGAAACAGCGCATCGTCACCCAGCGAGATGGAAAGGACGGGCCAGGAAAAATCCGTCTCGTCCCGGTCCTGATGCAGACCCATCCGTGCCGTGCCTTCGTAGAAATTGAGCAGACAGCAATCGGGCTGTCGGACCGGCCCGACAAGGTCGCGCCAGATATCCAGCACGCGTGCGGGGATCGGCGGCCACGGACGCCCCGAAGGATGGCGACGCTCATAGCGATAGCCGCGGCGGTCCGAATACCAGCCGCAAACCCCTGCAGAGGTCATACGGACGCTCATCGCCTTGCCGAAACGTGTGATCGGGGAAAACAGCGGCGCCGCAGCCACGACCGCGCGCAGGTCATCGACCAGCGCGGCCTGCGCCTCTGGCCCGAGCCAGCCTGGAAAGAACGCGGCGTCCCCGACGCGGAAGCTGGCCAGTCCCGCGCCCTGAAAATTCTTGGGGCCTTTGGGGTTTTCGATGCAATTTTCCACCATTTTGCCGTCTTTTCCGCGCTTGCAGGCCGTATTGCCCCTACTTATATACGCCGGGAAGCCGTCGGGCGATGCCCGCGGCAGTAACCTGGGATCGGGAACGGGAAGCCGCAGTCGGGTCCAGTTCCCACAATATCGCCGAAGGAAAGGTATAGACATGGCCAAAGTCATCGGGATCGACCTCGGGACCACGAACTCCTGCGTCGCCATCATGGACGGGTCGCAGCCGCGGGTCATCGAGAACTCCGAAGGGGCGCGCACGACGCCCTCCGTCGTCGGCTACACCGACACGGAACGCCTTGTCGGCCAGGCTGCAAAGCGCCAGGCCGTCACCAACCCCACCAACACCGTCTTCGCGGTCAAGCGCCTGATCGGGCGCCGCGTCACCGACGCCGAGGTCGAGAAGGACAAGAAGCTAGTCCCCTATGCCATCGTCGACGGCGGCAACGGGGATGCCTGGGTCGAGGTCCGGGGCGAGAAGTATTCGCCCGCGCAGATCTCCGCCGTCGTTCTGCAGAAGATGAAGGAAACCGCCGAGTCCTACCTGGGCGAGACGGTGACGCAGGCCGTCATCACGGTTCCCGCCTACTTCAACGACGCCCAGCGCCAGGCGACCAAGGACGCGGGCAAGATCGCCGGTCTTGAGGTCCTGCGGATCATCAACGAACCGACCGCGGCCGCGCTGGCCTATGGCCTGGACAAGAAGGAAACGAAGACGATCGCGGTCTATGACCTTGGCGGCGGGACCTTCGACATCACGATCCTCGAGATCGACGACGGTCTTTTCGAAGTGAAATCGACCAACGGGGACACGTTCCTTGGTGGCGAAGACTTCGACATGCGCATCGTCAATTACCTGGCCGACGAGTTCAAGAAGGAACACGGCGTCGACCTGACGAAGGACAAGATGGCGCTTCAGCGGCTCAAGGAAGCCGCCGAGAAAGCGAAGATCGAGCTTTCGTCCAGCCAGCAGACCGAAATCAACCAGCCCTTCATCTCGATGGACATGAAGTCGGGCACGCCGCTTCACATGGTCATGAAACTGACCCGCGCGAAGCTGGAAAGCCTGGTCGGCGACCTGATCAAGAAATCGCTGAAACCCTGTGATTCGGCGCTGAAGGATGCCGGTATCTCCAAGGGCGACATCGACGAGGTCGTCCTGGTCGGCGGCATGACCCGGATGCCGAAGGTGATCGAGGAGGTCACGAACTTCTTCGGCAAGGAGCCGCACAAGGGCGTGAACCCCGACGAGGTCGTGGCGCTGGGCGCGGCGATCCAGGCCGGTGTTCTGCAAGGCGACGTCAAGGACGTTGTCCTTCTCGACGTGACCCCGCTGTCGCTCGGGATCGAGACGCTTGGCGGTGTCTTCACCCGGCTGATCGACCGCAACACGACGATCCCGACCAAGAAGTCGCAGATCTTCTCCACGGCCGAGGACAACCAGAATGCCGTGACGATCCGCGTCTTCCAGGGCGAACGCGAAATGGCGGCCGACAACAAGCTGCTGGGCCAGTTCAACCTTGAGAACATCCCGCCGGCACCGCGCGGCATGCCCCAGATCGAGGTCACGTTCGACATCGACGCCAACGGCATCGTGTCGGTCAAGGCCAAGGACAAGGGCACCGGCAAGGAACAGGCGATCACCATCCAGGCGTCCGGCGGTCTCAGCGACGACGAGATCGACCGCATGGTCAAGGACGCGGAGGCGAACGCCGAAGCCGACAAGACCCGCAAGGAACTGGTCGAAACCCGAAACCAGGCAGAAAGCCTTGTCCATTCGACCAAGAAGTCGCTGGAAGAGCACGGCGACAAGATCGATGGATCGACGGTCGAGGCCATCGAACTTGCCATCGGCGCGCTGGAAGAGGCCCTCAAGTCCGACGATGTCGGCAAGATCAAGGGCGGCATTCACAACCTGACCGATGCCGCGATGAAGCTTGGCGAAGCGATCTACAAATCGCAGCAGGCCGAAGGCGGTGCTTCCGGGGACGAGGACGGTCCGCGCGGCGTCGATGACGATATCGTGGACGCCGACTTCGAAGACCTCGGCGAAGACCGCAAGCGCAAGTAACGCGATCTGACACCTGGGCCGGCCCGGCATTCCCCGGGCCGGCCCAGCGCGTTTCCCGAGGGGATCAGAATGGCCAAGCGCGACTACTACGAGGTTCTGGGCGTCAGCCGTGGCGCCTCTGCCGAAGAAATCAAGAAAGCCTATCGCGCCAAGGCGAAAGAGCTTCACCCGGACCGCAACAAGGACAACCCGCAGGCCGAGTCCGACTTCAAGGAAGCGAACGAAGCCTACGATGTCCTGAAGGATGAAACCCGCAAGGCCGCCTATGACCGCTACGGTCATGCCGCCTTTGACGGCGGCATGGGCGGTGGCCCACGCGGCGGGGCAGGCCGGCAGGGTGACTTTGCCTCGGCCTTTTCGGACGTGTTCGAAGACCTGTTCGGCGATTTCATGGGCGGGCGCGGCGGCGCCGGTCCCCGCAGCCGCGCGCAGCGCGGATCGGACCTGCGCTACAACCTGCGCGTGACGCTGGAAGAAGCCTATGCAGGTGTGCAGAAGTCGATCAACGTGCCGACCTCGGTCGCCTGCGGGTCGTGCAACGGCACCGGCGCCGAAGGCGGATCGGAACCGCAGACCTGCCCGACCTGTTCGGGCATGGGCAAGGTTCGCGCCCAGCAAGGGTTCTTTACCGTCGAACGAACCTGCCCGACCTGCGCTGGCGCCGGCCAGATCGTCAAGAACCCCTGCCGGACCTGCCAGGGCGCAGGACGTGTCGAGAAGGAACGCCAGCTTTCGGTCAATATCCCTGCAGGGGTCGAAACCGGAACCCGCATACGTCTTGCCGGCGAAGGCGAGGCGGGCATGCGCGGCGGCCCCTCGGGCGATCTTTACATCTTCATCGAGGTGCGCGAACACGCGCTTTTTCAGCGTGACGGGACGAACCTGTTCTGCCGCATCCCGGTATCGATCGCCACGGCCGCCCTTGGCGGCGAGGTCGAGGTGCCGACCATCGACGGCGGGCGCAGCCGCGTGCGCATCCCCGAAGGGGCGCAAACGGGCAAGCAGATGCGGCTTCGCAACAAGGGGATGCCGGCGCTGCGTGGCGGCGGCAACGGCGACATGCTGATCGAACTAGCGGTCGAAACGCCAGTGAACCTGACGGCGCGCCAGAAGGAAATCCTGCGGGAGTTCGAGAAGCTGTCGGAAAACAACAACCCCGAAAGCTCCTCCTTCTTCTCGAAAGTTCGGAGCTTCTGGGACGGAATGAAGGGTTGAGCGCCGGAGACGCGCCGGCATTAACCTATTTTTCAGACTCAGTAACGAGGGTTGGGCATGTCCCAGCCCCACGCCTTCAACGAAGCCCCGTTTCTATTTGACGCCGACGAGGCGCCCGAACAGTCCTTGGCGCCCGGGCGGCTCCCCTCCTACATCCGCGACCACCGCAAACGGCTGCGCGAAAGGTTCCTTTCGGGCGGCGCGGCGGCGATGCCCGATTACGAACTTCTGGAGCTCGTCCTGTTCCGCGCGGTGCCTCGGCAAGACGTAAAGCCACTGGCCCGACGCCTGATTGACGCGTTCGGCGACTTCAGCCGCGTTCTGACCGCGCCACAGGACCGCCTTGCCAGGGTTGACGGGGTCGGGAATTCGGTCATCACCGAACTGCGGATCGTCGAGGCGGCCGCGCAGCGCCTGGCACGGGCAAGGGTCATGCACCGACCTGTCCTGTCATCCTGGGATGCGCTGCTGGACTATTGCCATACCGCGATGTCGCATCGGGAAACCGAGATGTTCCGGGTGCTGTATCTGGACCGCAAGAATGTCCTGATCGCAGACGAGGAACAGGCACGCGGTACGGTCGATCACGTACCGGTCTACCCGCGAGAGATTGTCAAACGGGCGCTGGAACTCAACGCCTCGGCGCTTATCCTTGTGCACAATCACCCCTCGGGCGACCCGACACCGTCAGAGCAGGATATCCTGCTGACCAACCAGATCCATGACGCGCTGTCGGTCATGGGAATCGTCCTTCACGATCATCTGGTCATCGGAAAGTCGCGTGAAACCAGCTTCCGCTCGGCGGGCTATCTTTGATCAGGGCAACCCTGACTTCCCGGTCAGTTGGCCCAGAGTCACGACGACCTGCGCGCCAGTCAGCCCACATTCGGGCATTGCCAGCGATATCGGCCGAACATCATCCTCTGCCCTTGTGCTGATCAGAAGGCCGCTCAGATCAACGCCACAGTAGGCAGGTACGATCGCCGTCGGGTCCTGGCGGCTTACGTTTTCCACAGCCAACAGTTCCATTCGACCGATCTCTGCGAACTCGTCCGGCGCCCAGAATACCGGGGTGGTTCCCCCGCGCTCCTTGCCTTCGGGTGCCGCAAGCAGAAGCACGGCACGATCGTCATCGAAATCTGGAATGGTCTTGCGGCGGATCACGCTGGACCCGTCCGCGAAGCGTGCCGTGACCCATGACTTGCGCGAGACAGCGGGGAGAGACAGCGATGCCTGCCCGAATGCATTCACGGCCAACCCGAACGCCAGGGCGCCGTAGGACACTTCGACCGTCGATCCAGGGAGACAGGGCGCATTGATCCTCACGACCAGTTGCCCTCCCGGCTCGGCCATCAGGATCAGGTCCGGCCTTCGGCATGCGATCCCATAGGCACTGAAGGCCTGGTTCGCCGAGCGCGGCAGCGGTGCATCCGTCACGTCATGGCCATCCAGACGCACGGCAAGCCCCTGATCGGCCACCAACGCGGGGAAACCCTCCACCCCGCGTTCGACCGGGGTTGCGATCCGTCCGGCGGCCATAACACCCGCCGCTACGGCTGCGGGCGCAGGCGGCAGCGGACCGTCGTCGTCAACGGAATATCGTCGCGCATGCGCGTCGTTCTGCATCCATGTCGCGAGCCCGAGTGCGGCCACGATACTCAGGAAAGCGACCAAACGCGCCGGTCTCACGCGCATCGGATCCTCCTTGCCAGCAGGACCTGACTAGAGGGGAATTCTGGCGCGTGAATGGCGCGTTTGCGGCATGTATCGTGCCTGCCCGCTTGGGGCGGCCGCGATAGTCCTCACGCAATCTTGCCGTGGCAGTGCTTGAACTTCTCGCCGGAACCGCAGGGACACGGGTCGTTGCGGCTGGGATTGCCCCAGGTTGCGGGGTCTCCCTCGACAAACCCGGTAGCCGCCGCGGCGACAGGCGCCGCGGCCGACGCGGCTGTGGCGGTCACGGGCGCGGCTTCGGCCATCTCCGGCGCCCGCTGTGCCTGCTGTTGCGCCACCATCTGCTGCAGCATCGCCGCCTGTTCCTCTTCCGTCAGCGGCCGCACCTTGGAGATCTTCTGGGAAATCTCGGTGCGAAGGCTGTTCAGAAGGCTCTCGAACAGCGCAAATGCCTCAGTCTTGTATTCCGAAAGGGGGTCGCGCTGCGCATAGCCGCGGAACCCGATCACAGACCGCAGGTGTTCCAGCGTCACAAGGTGTTCCCGCCACTTGCTGTCGATCGTCTGGAGAAGGAACTGCTTTTCGATCTGCCGCATCGTGTCTGCGCCGAACGCCTCGGCCTTTTCGGCGGCGAGCTTGTCGCTGGCCTCGTATAGCCGTTCGCGCACGACCTCCTGATCGACGCCCTCTTCGTCGCCCCAGGCCTGGACCGGCAGGTCAAGCGCCAGTGCGGACCTGAGCTTTCCGGCAAGGCCGGCGGTATCCCATTGTTCGGAATAGGATTTGGGCGGCAGGTATTCGTCCACCAGATCGTCGATGACCTGATGGCGCATGTCCTGCACGATTTCCTCAAGGTCTTCCGATTCCATGATCTCCAGCCGCTGCGCGAAAATCGCCTTGCGCTGGTCGTTCATCGTGTCGTCGAACTTCAGAAGCTGCTTGCGAATATCAAAGTTACGCCCCTCGACCTTCGCCTGCGCGCGTTCGAGCGACTTGTTCACCCAAGGGTGAATGATCGCCTCGCCCTCTTTCATGCCAAGGCTGGAGAGAACCTTGTCAAGCCGTTCGGACCCGAAGATCCGCATCAGGTCGTCTTCAAGCGAAAGATAGAAGGACGACCGGCCGGGATCGCCCTGGCGACCGGAACGTCCGCGAAGCTGGTTGTCGATCCGGCGGCTTTCGTGGCGTTCGGTCGCAAGGACGTAAAGCCCGCCTGCCTCAAGCACCTTCTGCTTCTCGTCGGCATGCTCTGCCTCGATCCGCGCCCGGACTTCGTCAGGATGGGCAGCAGGGTCGGCATCCAGCGCCTGCATCACCTTCAGCTCGACGTTGCCTCCAAGCTGGATGTCGGTTCCGCGGCCAGCCATGTTGGTGGCGATTGTCACGGCGCCCAGCTTGCCGGCGTCGGCGACGATCATCGCTTCGCGTTCGTGCTGGCGGGCGTTCAGAACCTCGTGCTTGATGCCTTCCTTTGTCAGCATCTGCGACAACATCTCAGACTTCTCGATCGAGGTCGTGCCAACAAGGATCGGTTGCCCCTTGGCGTGGACCTCGCGGATGCGTTCGATGATTGCGGCGAACTTTTCACGCGCAGTGCGGAAGACCTGGTCGTGGTCGTCGACCCGTTGCACCGGGCGGTTGGTCGGAACCTCGACCACACCCAGCTTGTAGATCTCCATGAATTCCTCGGCCTCGGTCGCGGCGGTGCCGGTCATGCCCGCCAGCTTCTCGTAAAGCCGGAAGTAGTTCTGGAAGGTGACCGAGGCGAGCGTGACGTTCTCGGGCTGGATCTTCACGCCTTCCTTGGCCTCGATCGCCTGATGCAGGCCGTCAGAAAGCCGCCGGCCCTTCATCATGCGGCCGGTGAATTCGTCGATCAGCACCACCTCGCCGTCGCGCACGATATAGTGCTGGTCCCTCTGGAACAGCTTGTGGGCGCGCAGCGCCTGGTTGACGTGGTGGACGATCGTGGTGGATTCGGGATCGTAAAGCGTCTGGCCCTCGGGCAGGACGCCGGCTTCCCAAAGCGTTTGTTCGAGGTATTCGTTGCCTTCTTCGGTGAAGGTCGCGTTGCGGGCCTTTTCATCCAGCTTGTAGTGTTCTTCGGTCAGCTGGGGGATGAACCTGTCCAGCGTCTTGTAAAGCTCCGACCGGTCCTGGCTTGGGCCCGAGATGATCAGGGGGGTCCGCGCCTCGTCGATGAGGATGGAGTCCACTTCGTCAACGATCGCGAAGTAATGGCCGCGCTGCGCCATCTCCTCGATCCGGCCCTTCATGTTGTCACGAAGGTAGTCGAAGCCAAGTTCGTTGTTCGTCGCATAGGTGATGTCGGCGCGGTAGGCTTCGCGTTTTTCCTGATCCGGCTGGAACGGATAGACCACACCGGTGGTCATACCCAGCGCGCCATAGACCTTGCTCATCCATTCCGCGTCGCGCTTGGCCAGATAGTCGTTGACCGTGACGATGTGCACGCCGCGCCCCGTCAGGGCGTTCAGGTAGGCCGGGAAGGTCGCGACCAGGGTCTTGCCCTCGCCGGTCTTCATTTCGGCGATGTTGCCCTGGTGAAGGAAGATGCCGCCCATGAGCTGCACGTCGAAGGCGCGCAGACCCAGCGCCCGCCAGGCTCCCTCGCGGCAGTTGGCAAAGGCTTCCGGCAGGATCGCCTCAAGGCTTTCGCCGTCCTGGACACGCTTCTGAAACTCGCGCGTCTTTTCCTTCAACCCTTCGTCGGAGAGCTTCTGGAACTCGGGTTCCAGTGCGTTGATCTTCTCGACCAGCGGACGAACCGACTTGACCTTGCGGTCGTTCGGCGTGCCGAAGACCTTCTTCGCGATTGTTCCGAGGCCCAGCATTTTTTCTCCGCTCGGGTAGGACTGACGGTTCCTGCGAATGCGGCTTGCCGCCACCCTCTGCGTTGCCTAGAAGGGCAACGATACTTGGGCCGGCAGGTCCCCGCAGGACCCCACGCGATGTAAGGGGCTGGCACGGGATAGTCAACGCCGCAAGGACTGGCAGCACGAGCGGGAGGCATAACGATGTCGAGACGGACGAAACTTTGGGCGGCGGCATGCGTTCTGGCCCTGGCCGGTCCGGCTTTCTCGCAAGAGCCCGGCGCCGATACCGTGGTCGCGACCGTCAACGGAACCGACATCACGCTAGGCCACATGATCGCCCTGCGCGAGGCGCTGCCCGCGCAATATCTTTCGTTGGACGACAAGACCCTGTTCGACGGCATCCTGGAACAGCTGATCCAGCAGACCGCCCTTGCCCAGCAGGTTCCCGAACCGCTGTCCAGGCGCAACGCCCTGTCTCTCGACAATCAGCGGCTGGCGTTTCTGTCGAACGAGGCGCTGAACACCATCGCCGATGCCGCCGTGACGGACGAAGCACTTCAGGCGCTTTACGACGAACGCTATGGCGCGGTCGATCCGGGCACCGAATACCACGCGGCCCATATCCTTGTCGCGACCGAGGACGAGGCAAAGGCGATCCGCGCCGAGCTGGATGGAGGCGCGGATTTCGCCACACTGGCCGCCGAGAAGTCCACCGGCCCGTCCGGCCCCAACGGCGGCGATCTGGGATGGTTCGGGCTTGGGATGATGGTCAAGCCCTTCGAAGATGCCGTTCTCTTGCTTCAGCCCGGCCAGCTTTCCGATCCGGTCCAGACGCAGTTCGGCTGGCATGTGATCAAGCTGATGGAAACCCGCGCGGCCACAGCGCCGACCCTGGAAGAGACGCGCGATGAACTTGCCGGCGAACTTCAGCAGAAGGCCGTCGAATCCGAGGTTACGGCGCTGACCGAAGCCGCCGCCATTACCCGCAACGTCGAGGGGATCGACCCGGCGGTACTGAAGAACACCACGCTTATCGACAACTGACATACCGCTGGGGGACCGCGATGGCCAAGAAGGATGCCGATCTGAAGGCCGATCTGAAGAAGCTTAAGGAAAAGGTCCAGAAGCTTCGCAAGAAGGTCAGGAAAACCGCCAAGTCCGAGGCCCCCTCGGCCAAGAAAGCCAACCCTGTTTCCCCGCTGGCACCGAAGGACGGGTTTCCTGCCCTGCCGGTCATCGCCGGGGTCGAATTTGCCGCGGTCGCGGCGGGCGTCCGGTACGCCGGCCGCACCGATGTGATGCTGGCCCGCCTTGCCCCCGGCACCGCCATCGCCGGGGCCTTTACGCGGTCCTCGACCCGCGCTGCCTGCGTGCTGGATTGCCAGGAAAAGCTCAGGGTTGCCGCCGAAAGCGACGAGGGTGCCGCGATCGTCGTCAATTCGGGCAATGCGAACGCCTTTACCGGCAAGGGCGGGCAGGAAGCCGTCGATGCCGTCACCGGTAGCGTCGCAGCGACGCTTGGCCTTTCCCCGTCGCGGGTCTTTTCGTCCTCGACCGGGGTTATCGGGGAACCCCTGCCCCATGACCGGATCACCGCGAAACTGGGCGATCTGACGGCCGCGCTGGACGAGGGCGGGATCGAGCTTGCCGCGCGCGCGATCATGACGACCGACACCTTCCCGAAAGGGGCGGGGGCCGAGATCGCGGGTGAGGGCGGCGCGATCCGGATTGCCGGCATCGCCAAGGGGTCGGGCATGATTGCGCCGGACATGGCGACGATGCTCGTCTATATCTTCACAGACGCATCCATCCCCGCGAAATCCCTGCAGAAAATGGTCTCGCGACAGGTTGACGACACGTTCAACGCCATCACCGTGGACAGCGACACCTCGACCTCTGACGCGCTGATCGTTGCGGCGACAGGCCAGTCCGACGCAGCCCCGATCACCGACCTTCGCAGCAAGGTTGCGCGCGATTTCGAGGCCGCCCTGCGCGCGGTGATGATGGAACTGGCGCACCAGGTCGTCCGCGACGGCGAAGGTGCCACCAAGTTCGTCGAGGTCCGTGTGACCGGGGCGAGCGACGCGGCCGATGCGCACCGGGTCGCCATGTCCATCGCCAATTCACCGCTGGTCAAGACCGCCATCGCCGGGCAGGACGCCAACTGGGGCCGGATCGTCGCGGCAATCGGCAAGTCCGGGGCACGGGCGGACCGCGACCTCGTGTCGATCCGGTTCGGCGACCTTCTGGTTGCCGAAAAGGGATGGCGCGTGCCGGACTACAGCGAGGAAGCCGCCTCGGCCTATATGCGCAATCAGGATCTGCTGATCCATGTCGATCTTGGCCTGGGCAAGGCCGCGAAAAGCGTCTGGACCTGCGATCTGACGCATCGCTACATCGACATCAACGCCGACTATCGGTCGTGACCAAGGTTGTCCTTGTCTCCGCCGTCGCGTTGATCGACGTGGACGGCCGGGTTCTTCTTGCGCAGCGCCCCGAAGGCAAGTCGCTGGCGGGCCTGTGGGAATTTCCGGGCGGCAAGGTCGAGCCCGGCGAAAGCCCCGAGGCGGCGCTGATCCGGGAACTGCATGAGGAACTGGGCATCGACACCTGGAAAAGCTGCCTTGCGCCGTTGACCTTCGCCAGCCACGCCTATGAGGATTTCCACCTTCTGATGCCGGTCTTCGCATGCCGCAAGTGGCAGGGCGTTCCTCATGCGAAGGAGGGGCAGAAGCTCGCCTGGGTGCGCGCCCGCGATCTTCGGGACTATCCCATGCCGCCCGCGGACCTGCCGCTGATACCGATCCTGCGAGACTGGCTCTAGACGCCACTTTCCGCCGAGCGGAATCATTTTGTTTCCTGAATCAGGCGAATCATGGCAGGAATCCGGTCGCTCGGTTCCAAACAGGCAACGGCCGACACGACATCAGCAGCCCAACGAGGGGGACAGGGTTATGCTGCGAACGATCGTTATCGGAACTTGCGTTCAGGTCCAGGGAACCTTGGAAAAGGAACTGGACAATGGACGGATTCTCATCCGCGTCGGAAACAAGGTCTTCGAAGGCCTGCCCGTCACGAAAAAGGCCGCCTGAAACGGCGGCCTTTCCAATTCATGTCCTTCGAACCGGACGTCAGGAAAGCTTGCGCTCAACCTCTTCGCGTTCGAAGATCTCGATGACATCGTCCTTGCGGATGTCGTCGTAGTTTTCGAACGCCATGCCGCATTCCTGGCCGGACTGCACTTCCTTGACCTCGTCCTTGAAGCGCTTGAGCGTCTTGAGCGTGCCTTCGTGGATCACCACGTTGTCGCGCAGCAGGCGCACACCCGCCGAGCGGCGCGCCACGCCTTCGGTGACAAGGCAGCCCGCGACCTTGCCGACACCCGAAACCTTGAAGACTTCGAGGATCCGGGCGTAGCCGATGAAGTTCTCGCGCACTTCGGCCTTGAGAAGACCGGAGGCCGCCGCCTTGATGTCATCCACGAGGTCGTAGATGATCGAGTAGTAGCGGATCTCTACGCCCTTCTGGTTCGCCGCGTTGCGCGCAGACGCGTTGGCACGGACGTTGAAGCCCACGACGGGGGCGCCCGAGGCTTCGGCAAGGCCGATATCGGTCTCTGTAATCGCGCCGACACCATAGTGCAGGACGCGGACGCGCACCTCGTCGTTGCCGATCTTCTCCATCGCCTGGACGATCGCTTCGGCCGAACCCTGCACGTCCGCCTTCACGATGATCGGGAGTTCGGCAACGCTTTCGTCGGCCTTGGCCTTGGCCATCAGCTGTTCCAGCGTGGTCGCGGCTCCGGCGGCGGCGCGCTTGTCCTTGGCGGCCTGGATACGGTATTCGGCGATCTCGCGCGCCTGGGCTTCGGTTTCGACGACGTTCAGAACGTCGCCCGCCTCGGGCGTGCCGTTCAGGCCCAGCACCTCTGCCGGGACCGAGGGGCCAGCCTCCTGCACGCGTTCGCCCTTGTCGTTGATCAGCGCGCGGACCTTGCCCCACTGTTCGCCGACGACGAAGATATCGCCCTGCCGCAGCGTGCCGTTCTGCACCAGAACCGTCGCGACCGGACCCCGGCCCACGTCGAGCTTGGCCTCGATCACGGCACCCGCCGCCGCGCGGTTCGGGTTTGCTTTCAGTTCCAGGATTTCTGCCTGCAGCGCGATCGCATCAAGAAGCTCGTCAAGCCCCTTGCCGCTGATCGCTGAAACCTCGACGTCCTGTACATCGCCCGACAATGCCTCGACGACAACCTCGTGCTGCAGCAGGTCCGTGCGAACCTTCTGGGGGTTCGCGGCGGGCTTGTCGCACTTGTTGATCGCAACAATCATCGGAACCTTGGCAGCCTTGGCGTGGTTGATCGCCTCGACCGTCTGCGGCATCACCGCGTCGTCGGCCGCGACCACGAGGATCACGATATCCGTCACCTGCGCACCACGCGCGCGCATCGAGGTAAAGGCCGCGTGACCCGGCGTATCAAGGAAGGTGACAAGGCTGCCGTTCGGCGTCCTGACCTGATAAGCGCCGATGTGCTGCGTGATCCCGCCCGCCTCGCCGGAAACGACGTTGGTCTTGCGGATCGCATCGAGAAGCGATGTCTTGCCGTGGTCGACGTGGCCCATGATGGTCACGATCGGCGGCCGCGGCATGAGATCCTCTGCCTTGTCCTCAACCGTGTCGATGACCTGTTCGACGTCAGCATCGGAGACCCGAACGGCGCGGTGGCCGAATTCTTCGATCACCAACTCGGCCGTGTCGGCGTCAAGGGTCTGGTTCATCGTGACCATCATGCCCATCTTCATGAGCGCCTTGACCACGTCCGCGGCCCGTTCGGCCATGCGGTTCGCCAGTTCGCTGACAACGATGGTTTCGGGCAGCTGCACGTCGCGGCTTTGCTTTTCGGCCTTATGGCCGAAGCCCATCGCCTTGGCGCGCGCCTTTTCCTGCTTGCGCTTCATCGCGGCCAGCGACCGCTGGCGGCCGCCCTCATCAAGCGCCTCCGAAAGGGTCAGCTTGCCCGAACGGCGCGCTTCGTCACGCCCGCCTCTGTTGCGGTTGTCGCGGTCGGGTGCGCCGCGGTCGTCACGCTCACGGTCTGTCTTGCGCGGACCGACGGCCGCCACACCCTTGGTCGCGGCACGCGATGCTGCTGCCTCGGCCGCGGCCGGATCGGCCGGCGCGGGCTTGGCGGGTGCGGGCTTGCGCACTTCTTCCTTGCGGGCGGCGCGCACCTCGGCCTCGCGGGCGCGGCGTTCTTCTTCCTCGGCCTTCAGGCGAAGCGCCTCTTCGCGTTCGCGATCCTCGCGTTCCTTTGCCTCGGCCTCGACGCGGCGGCGTTCACGTTCTTCCTCGCGCGCACGCTCTTCCGCGGCGCGGGTCTCGGCCTCTTCGGCCTCGCGCGCCTTGGCGGCCTGAAGCGCCTTCAGGCGGCGCTCCATCTCTGCGTCGGAGATCCCCGCCGGACGGCGCGAAGGATCGCCCCCCGAGACCGAGGGCTTGCCAGGCGCCGCCGATGGGGCCCCGGGCTTCGGCACGACGACGCGCTTGCGCTTCGTCTCGACCACGACGCTCTTCGTGCGGCCGTGGCTGAAGCTCTGCTTCACCTGACCGGGACGACCGCCACCGAGACCAAGAGGTTTCTTACCGTCTGTATCGCTCATGCCGACTTCGTTTCCTTCCCGGCGGAACTTCCGCCGTCAACTTTGCGCAAGCCATTAAGCTTTGCGGCTTCCTCTACAACACGGATGCTGAGTCCGCCAGACGCAAGCGCGCCATGTATCACATTATCCCGTCCGAATGCCAGTCCGAGCTCCGACGCGGTCAAGCAGCCAAACCAGCGGCCACCCTGGGGCGTCCATAGCTTGCCCTTTCCGCGGTCGGAGCCGTCCGATGCCTGCAAGAGAACCTTCGCCTTGCCGTCGGCAAGCCAGCCCTTGACCTTCTCGAACCCGCAAACCGCAAGGCCTGCCTTGCGCGCCAAGGACACCAACTCGACGACACGCCGGGCCAGGCCGTCCTCGACCTTATCCACCAGATCCGGCGCAACGGTGACCTGTGCGCGCGCTGCCCGGGCAAACAGGCCCTTGGCGACAGCCTTCGCGATGGTATCGCGATCGGCCGTTACCCAGATGCCGCGTCCAGGAAGCTTTCCCGCGAGGTCGGGCAGGATCTGCCCCTCCGGCGAGACGACAAAGCGGACAAGTCCGGTCTTGGGCTGCACGTCACCCGTGACGATGCAGCGCCGTTCCGGTTCATCCCTCATCTTCTCGCTTCCCCCGCGGGTCATGCGCTACCTGTCCGAGGCTCAGGCCTCGGCCTCCTCTTCGCCGTCGTCAGCAGCTTCTTCGGCCTCAAGCTCCGCCGGGTCCACCCAGCCAAGCTGGATGCGCGCGGTCATCACCAGGTGCTGCGCTTCCTCCAGGCTCACGTCGAACTTCTCAAGAAGGCCTTCGTCCTTCACCCGCTCGCCGTTGACCGTGGTCCAGCCGCCCGCAAGTTCCCAGTCCGCGCAGGTCGCGAAGTCTTCGAGCGTCTTGATGCCGTCCTTGGCCAGTGCCTCGACCATCTGCGGTGTCAGCCCGTCGAAGCCGATCAGGCTATCCTCGACACCCAGTTCGCGGGCCGTCGCAAGCGCCTTGCGGTTCTGTTCCTCGATGAAGTCGCGGGCGCGCGCCTGAAGCTCCTCGGCCGTACCTTCGTCGACACCCTCGATCGACAGCAGTTCGTCCAGCTCTACATAGGCCACTTCTTCAAGGCTGGTGAAGCCTTCGGCAACCAGAAGCTGGGCGAAGAATTCGTCAAGGTCCAGCGCCTCCATGAAGAGCTTGGTGCGCTCGGCGAACTCGGCCTGGCGACGTTCGCTTTCCTCGGCCTCGGTCAGGATGTCGATATCAAGTCCGGTCAGCTGCGATGCAAGGCGCACGTTCTGGCCGCGGCGACCGATGGCGAGCGAAAGCTGTTCATCGGGCACGACGACCTCGATCTTGCCGCCTTCCTCGTCGATGACGACCTTCGAGACCTCGGCGGGCTGAAGCGCATTCACAAGGAACGTCGCCTGATCCTCATTCCACGGGATGATGTCGATCTTCTCGCCCTGAAGTTCGTTCACGACGGCCTGCACACGGCTGCCGCGCATACCGACGCAGGCGCCGACCGGGTCGATGGAGTTGTCGTAGGAGATGACGCCGATCTTTGCGCGCGAACCGGGGTCACGGGCCACGGCCTTGATCTCGATGATGCCGTCGTAGATTTCCGGCACTTCCATCTTGAAGAGTTCGGCCATGAACTGCGGATCGGTGCGCGACAGGAAGACCTGCGGGCCGCGGGCCTCGCGGCGGACATCCTTGATATAGGCGCGGATGCGGTCGTTCGGGCGATAGCTTTCGCGGCCGATCTTTTCGTTGCGGCGCAGGATCGCTTCGCCCCGGCCGATATCGACGATGATGTTGCCGTATTCCTCGCGCTTGACCACGCCGTTGATGATCGTGCCCTTGCGGTCCTTGAATTCCTCGAACTGGCGGTCGCGCTCTGCCTCGCGCACCTTCTGGAGGATGACCTGCTTGGCCGACTGCGCGGCGATGCGGCCCAGATCGACCGGCGGAACCTCGTCCACGATCTCGTCGCCGATTTGCGGGTCGGCCAGATACTGTTTGGCCTGAGCGACGGTCAGTTGCGCCTGGTAGTTCTCGACCGCGTCATCCTCGACGACGGTGCGCACGCGGGTGAAGCTCGCGCGGCCCGTCTTGCGGTCGATCTTCACGCGAATGTCCATTTCGGAGCCGTAGCGGGACTTTGCCGCACGCGCGAGGCTGTCTTCCATCGCCTGGATCACCAGATCCGGGTCGATCATCTTTTCCCGCGCGACCGCCTCGGCCGTCTGCAGAAGCTCGAGCTGGTTGGCAGAGGTAATCGCCATGTCACTCCTCCTCGGAAGTCTCTTCTTCGATGTCGTCGAACTGCGTTTCGTCCGGCGCGGGTTGCGCCTTCTTCTGCCGCAGCATTTCAGTGATAAGTTCGTCGGTCAGGACGAGTTTCGCATCGGAAAGCCAGTCAAACTTCAGCCCGATGGTGCCTTCCTCGATCTCGATCAGAACCTCGTCGTCCTCGGTTCCGGCGATCTGCCCCTTGAACCGCTTGCGCCCGTCGATCATCTCCGAGGTCTCGATCTTGGCCTCGTAACCTTTCCAGGCGTCGAAATCCTTCAGCCGCGTCAGCGGCCGGTCGATCCCAGGGGAGGACACTTCAAGGTGATAGGCATCCTCGATCGGATCCTCGACATCCAGGACGGCCGACACGGCGACCGAGATCTTGCCGCAATCGTCAACGTCGATGCCACCTTCGGGTCGGTCGGCCATGATCTGAAGGGTCTTGGTATTTCCACCCATCAGCCGGATGCGGACAAGTTCATAGCCCAGGCCCTCGATGGTCGGGGTCACGATCTCGGCCAGGCGCCTGTCGATAGCTGTTTTTGCGATGAGTTCGGTCATAGGTTCCAGATAACAAAAAACGGGCCCTGCGGCCCGTCGATCTTTCCCGGTGGGTTTCGAGTTTGGACCCCGAAACGCCGCTGTTGAAGGCGATATAGGGGAAAGGCGTCGATGATGCAATGACGGAATGCGGTCGGCCTTGCTTGCGCTAGATCGTGGGGTTGAAACGCCAGATCCAGAAGTTCAGCGATGCGGCCAGCGTCAACCACGCGACATAAGGCATGAGGAGCACCCCGGCGAATCGATCCAGTCGCCAGAAGGCCACCAGCATCGCCGCCACCACAAGCCACAGGCACACGATGATGACCATTGCCAGCCCCGTCCGATGCGCGCCGAAAAAAACCGGAGTCCAGATCGTGTTGAGCGCGATCTGCAAGGCGAAAAGCGCGAGTGCCAGCCCGGCGCCGGGAAGCCCGGCTATGCGTGCGGCCGCGTATGCCATGGCCACATAGAGCGCAGTCCAGACGACCCCGAAAGCCCAGCTTGGCGGCGTCCAGGGCGCCTTGTCGAGCCCTGCGTACCATTCTCCGGGGCTGAACAGCGCACCTGTGGCCGCCGCAACTGCTGTCGCGGCCAGGAATACCAGAAGGGTCGCCCAGTCCATATCTACCCCTCGACCGCAACATAGACCTTGCGGACATGCTCGATCACCTGCCACTCGCCCTTCCAGCCCAGCGGCAGGTTGAAGGCATCGCCGGGACCGAAATGTTCGATCCTGCCATCGCCGTGACTGAGTGCAACCAGACCCGTCAGGATGTGGCAGAACTCAGACGACTTGCTGCGGTCTGCACGGAAACGGCCGGGCGTGCATTCCCAAACGCCCATGTCCACGCGACCGTCCGGCGAAGAATAGAGCGACACCGCGGCCTCGCGCTGGTGTCCCTCGAACGATGTCGGCTTGGCCTCCAGGGGTCCAAGGTCCATGGTGACGAGTGCGGGGAAGGAAGAGAAGTCGATCATGGGTCGGTCCTTCAGAATGCGCGTTCGACCGCTTCCAGGGCGGCAATCGTCTGCCCGGAAAGATCGTCGCGGATGAAATCGGGCCAAGACGAAAGCTTGACCGCTACAAGCCCGGTGTCCGGCGACACCAGGACCATCTGGCCGAAGATACCGAAGCAGAAATGGCGCCCGCGCTTGCTATCCTCGACCCAGAACTGGTTGCGATAGGCGCCGTTTGGCCAGTCCCTGGCAGTTTCTGCATCGTAAAGCCCGTGTGCGCCGTGGCGGATGTCGTTGCACCATTCGGCAGGAACGACTTGCCGGTCGCCCACGCGGCCGTCGTTCAGCATCATCAGGCCGAACCGTGCCATGTCGCGCAAGGATGCGCTGATGCCGCCGCAGGCCAGCCCGTAGCCCGCCCTGTCGACGCTTATGCTGGCATCTTCGGCAGCGCCCATGGGTCGCCATATGCGTTCGGAGATGATGTCGTGAAGCCGCTGCCCCGTAACCCGCATCATGGCATGGGCGACAACGTCGGTTTCGATCGAACGGTAGTGAAAGCGCGCGCCATGTTCGGCGTCCCGGACCGTCAGGCCCAGGATCTGATCCCAGATGCAACTGGGCCAGCCGGTCACATCGACGCCCTGAGGCGCCGGCTTCCAGCCGGAACAATAGTCCATGATGCCGACATCGCTGTCGGGAACCTCATAGTCCTCGGTGAAACGCGTTCCCGATGTCATGTCGAGCACATGCTGCAGTGTCGCGCCGTTCCAGGCAGTTTCCGCCAGCTCAGGAAGATAGGTCGTGATCGGCGCCGCAGGGTCAAGAAGGCCGTCGCCGACAAGGCAGCCCATGGCGGCGGAGGTCACCGACTTCGACACCGATTGCAGCAAGTGGATGCTGCGTGGCCCCATGCCGTTGTGGTAGCTTTCATGAAGGACTTTGCCGTCCTTCCAGACGAACATCGCATCGGTAAATGTCGCGTCGAGCATCGCACCGAAGGTCGTCTCTTGCCCGTCGCGATCCGCGAAGGTGAAACTGTCCAGTGAGCCCGATGCAATCGGAAGGGGCGCGACACTTTCCCCCCGCAGGATGCGCGCGGTCGGGATCATTTCACTGACATGCTGGAACGTCCAGCGGTTCCAGGGCGCCCGATCCCAATCGATCATTGGCGGCCTCATGTCAGGGGGCGGAGGCGATCCAACCATGATCGGAGGCACCGCGTCGGAGTTCTTGTCGCACTGTTCAGTCATGATTCTCTCGACCCATGGATCTTGAACAATCGGTCAGAACGAGCCTTGCGCTGTCAAGCAGGACGGGACCGTGCCGGAAGCCGTCGCCAGCGGTCAGCCGCGAAGCCCGTCCATCACCCGGACCAGTTCGGCGCTGATCCCCGGCTCCGACAGCGCGTGGCCCGCGACGGGGATCATCCGAAGCTCTGCGCGCCGCCAGGCCTGCGCCAGCGACCAGGCGGTCACCGGCGGGCAGATCATGTCGTAGCGGCCCTGCACGATGGTCCCGGGGATGTCGCCGATCTTGGGCAGGTCGCGCAGAATCTGGCCGTCGGCCTCAAGGAATCCGCCGTTGACGAAGTAGTGGTTTTCAAGCCGCGCGAAGGCACGGGCGTAGTCCGACGGCGCCTCGCCCGCGAAGCCGTCGTTCTCGATGCTGGCCAGCGCGTTTTCCCAACCGGTCCAGGCGCGGGCGAACCGCGCCTCTTCGGCGTAGTTCCCCGAAAACAACCGCTTGTGATAGGCGCCGATCAGATCGCCGCGTTCTGCGTCCGGGATCATGCCCGCAAAGCGCTGCCACAGATCGGGCCAGAAGGCGCCGGCGCCACCGCCGTAGAACCACTCAAGCTCTGCAGCGGTCATCAGGAAGACGCCGCGCAGCACCAGGTGGACGACTCGTTCGGGGTGGGTCTGCGCGTAGATCAGACCAAGCGTCGCGCCCCAGCTGCCGCCAAAGACGATCCAGCGGTCGATGCCCAGCGCCTGCCGGATACGTTCGATGTCCGCGACAAGATGCCAGGTCGTGTTCGCCTCGACCGAGGCGTGCGGCTCAGAACGGCCGCAACCGCGCTGGTCGAAGAGGACCACGCGAAAGACCGAAGGGTCGAAGAAACGCCGCATCGCCGGCGAGGAGCCGCCCCCCGGTCCGCCGTGCAGGACAAGCACCGGCAAGCCGTCGGGCTGGCCGCTTTGTTCGACATAGACGCGATGGCCGTCGCCAACGTCCAGAAACCGCCGGTCGAACGGTTCGACCTGCGAATAAAGATTGGCGCCTGTGCGCTTTTGCCCTGCGGCCCGGTCCATGGATGGACTATATACCGCAAACGAAGCGGCCCGCCATGGGGGCCGGACAGGACCGGAGCAGCCGATGGAAAGCGCGCTTAACACCGTCGATCCCGCCGAAGTCGCCAAGTTCGAGGCGATGGCGGCCGAGTGGTGGAACCCGCACGGCAAGTTCAAGCCCCTCCACATGATGAACCCGGTGCGGCTGGACTACATCACGCGGCAGATCGCGGCAGAGTTCGGGCGCGATCTGGCGGCGCAGATGCCCTTCGCGGGGCTCAGGCTTCTGGATATCGGGTGCGGCGGCGGCCTTCTGTCGGAACCGATGGCGCGGCTTGGTGCCGAGGTCATTGGGGCGGACGCGGCTGAACGCAACATCCCCGTCGCGCGCATCCACGCCGAGGCGCAGGGACTTGCGATCGACTATCGCCACACCACCGCCGAGGCGATGGCCGCCGCGGGCGAGGCCTTCGACGTCGTGCTGTGCATGGAGGTCGTGGAACATGTCGCCGACCCGGCGGGATTCCTTGCGACCTGCCGCGCGCTTTTGAAGCCGGGGGGTCTGATGATCGCCTCGACGATCAACCGCAACGCCAAGAGTTTCATGGCGGCGATCGTCGGCGCGGAATGGGTCATGCGCTGGCTGCCGAAGGGCACCCATGACTGGTCCAAGTTCATCACGCCCGACGAACTTGCCAACCTGCTGCGGAGTGCGGGGCTTGCCCCCGTGGATCGCAAGGGTTTCGTCTTCAACCCGGTCAGCTGGCAGTGGTCGATCTCAGACCGCGATCTTTCGGTGAACTACGTCATGGCGGCGCGGCACGGCCAGGGCGCCCGCCACCCCGCCGGAGCCGGACCAGCCTAGCCGTCCTTGCCCAGCCGGGTGCGAAGTTCCCGAAGGATCGGCAGGACGGCCCGCACCTTGTCATTGCCGATCGCGCGGACAAGGTCCGTCAGGATCGGCGCGATCGACGCCAGCGCGGCATCGCGCGCCGAACGCCCGGCCGGGCTGAGCGACACGAACTTGCGCCGCGCGTCATCCCAATCGGGGCGGATATGGATGTGCCCGGCCCATTCCAGCTTGGCAAGCGTGTTGGTCATCGCCCCGCGGGTGACATGGAATGCGTCGGCAAGCTGCGCGGGGGTGCGTTCGTCCGCCACGTTTGCCAGATGGTTGAGAACCGAGAAATGCGAAAGCTCCATGCCCTTCGGCAATGCGCGCGAGATGCGGTTGCGTGCCAGCTGGTCGGCCATGAAGACCTCTGAAAAAAGCGCGACGGCAAGCTGTTCATGCGGGTCGGCCATGTCATGGCCCCTCGAAATCGCGGTCATGCGTCAGGGACGGCACACGATGGCGGGCGCGGGAGACAGCGGCAAGGTCGATCTCGGCGACTGTCGCGCCGACATCGGTCCCCGCATCCGCCAGCACCTCGCCCCAGGGGGCAACGATCATCGAATGGCCCCAGGTCCGGCGCGGCCTTCCGTTGTGCGCCGCATGACTGCCGCTTTGCGCTGGCGCCAGCACGAATGCCCCGTTCTCAATCGCCCGGGCGCGCAAGAGGCTTTCCCAATGCGCTGCGCCAGTCGTGTCGTTGAACGCCGCCGGGACGGTCAGGATTTCCGCCCCGGCCTGCGCGAGGCGGCGATAAAGGTGCGGAAAGCGCAGGTCGTAGCAAACGCTCAGCCCGATCCGGGCGAAGGGCGCAGTTGCCAGCACCGCCCGCCCGCCCGGCCTGAACCCTGCCGATTCGCGATACTGTTCCGTCTCTGACACGTTGACGTCGAACATGTGGATCTTGTCGTAGCGTGCCGCGACCGCGCCGTCGGGCGCGACAAGGAACGACCGGTTGGCAAGGCGCCCGTCGCCGTCCTTGGTCTTGATCGCGAGCGACCCGATCAGCAGCCACACGCCCAGCGCCTGCGCCTCGGCGCGCAGTCCCGCAAGGGTGATGTCTTCCGCCTCGGTCTGAAGCACACGGTCCTGATGCCCGCGATCGGAGGAAACGCAGTTGGTCACTTCCGGCGTCAGGATGAAGGACGCGCCCGCCGAAGCCGCCTGCCGCAGCAAGTCCCGCGTCACCGCCAGGTTTTCAGCCGGGCGATCCGAGGAACAAAGCTGGAGAAGGCCGACCTTCATGGTCTAACCGGCCAGCAGCGAATCAAGCTGGCCGCGATGGTCCAGCGCGTGAATGTCGTCGGACCCGCCGACATGCTGTCCGTTGATGAATATCTGCGGGACAGTGTGGCGCCCGCCTGCCCGCACCATCATGTGCTTGCGCAATTCGGGCTGCCCGGAAACGTCGGTTTCCTCGAAGCTGACACCCTTCCGCGTCAGAAGCCGTTTTGCCGCTATGCAGTAGGGGCAAAACGGGGTCGTGTAGATTTCGACAACTGCCATGATTTCCTGCCTGGTCGGTGGCGCAACTATAGGAAGTTAGGCATCCTTCGCAACACGCGCCAGCGCAAGAACAAATACCTCCTTTGCGCCTGCCGCAATGCAGGCATCGGCTGCCGCCGCAAATGTCGCCCCCGATGTCATGACGTCGTCGACCAGAAGAACGCGGCGGTCGCGCATCTTGTGGCCCCGGCGCGGATGGGCCTGGATCGCGCCGGCAAGGTTGGCGAAGCGCCCGTCGCGATCGCGATGATCCTGTGACGGCGTCCTGCGGCGGCGCACCAGAACGTCGGGGCAATGGTCAAGCCCGGCGCGCCGCGCGAACGCCCGCGACAGCAGCGCGGACTGGTTGTAGCGGCGGCGCAGCAGGCGCGACCAGTGCAGCGGCACCGGCGCAACCAGCATGTCGGGCGACAGGATCGGCCGCGCCGCGCGATCCAGCCATTCTGCCATCGGACGCACCAGATCCAGCCGGTCGGCATGTTTCAGCGCAAGCACGAAGCCGCGGCCGTTGTCCTTGTAAAGAAGCGCTGCCCGGCCGCGTGACCAGGGCCGCGCGATGGTCAGGCAATCGTCGCAGTATTCCGCGCGCCCTTCGTCTTCTCCGGGCAAGGGGACACCGCATTTGTCGCAGACAAGACCTGAGATGAACGGCGTCTCGCGCCAGCAGGCGCCGCACAGCCCGAAGTCCGACGATGTCGGTGCGCCGCAGCGCAGGCACTGCGGCGGAAAGGCAAGGTGGACCAGTCTTTGCAATCCCATTGCGAACCCCTAGGGTCGCGCCATGCAGACGCCGCCCGACATCACCGACGCCGACGCCCTTGCCCGAAACCGTTCCCGCGCGATTCGGCAGGGCGCGGAACTTTTCCTTCAGGACGACGCGGCCGACGAGATCAAGGAAAGGCTCGGCGAGGTTAACAGAAGGTTTACGAAGCCACTGATCGTGAGCGGTTTCGCCGAGCCCTGGCAAAGCCTTTGGCCCGGCGCACGGCATATCGCCGACACCAGCCTGCTTGCGGCAGAGCCCGGCGCGCATGATCTGGTCATCCACGCCTTCGGCCTGCACTGGGCGAACGATCCGGTCGGCCAGCTTGTCCAGTGCCGCCGCGCACTGATGCCTGACGGTCTTTTCATGGCCGTGCTCTTCGGTGGCCGCAGCCTGAGCGAACTGCGCGCCGCCCTGGCAGAGGCAGAAACCCGCCTGACCGGCGGACTTTCGCTGCGCGTTCTGCCGATGGCCGAGATTCGCGACCTTGGCGGGCTCTTGCAGCGCGCGGGATTCGCCCTGCCCGTGGCCGATTCGGCCCTGAAGACCGTGACCTACCGGACCGCGTTCCACCTGATCGCGGACCTGCGCGCGATGGGCGAGGGCAATGCGCTTGCGGCCCGAAGCCGCCGCTGGCCCGGTCGCGCCCTGTTCCCCGAGGCGGCGCGCGTCTACGCCGAAAACTTCCCCGCCGACGGGGGACGCATACGCGCCACGTTCGAGATGATCTTTCTGACTGGCTGGGCGCCGCACGAAAGCCAACAGCAACCGTTGCGTCCCGGCAGCGCCGTCCAGCGGCTTGCCGACGCGCTGGGCGCGGGCCGCGACATATCCGCCAAGAAGGTTTGACGCAGGCACAAAACCGACTATCTCCGACCGGACGGACAGGAAGGAAACCCGATGACCGCGATATTCGACCGGCCCGGCGAAGGCCGCCTTGCGCACGCACCGAAAGACCACCCGCCGCAGCCACGCCGCAAGATCGGCGTTCTGGTTGCGAACCTCGGAACTCCGGACAACTACGACTACTGGTCGATGCGCCGGTATCTGGGCGAGTTCCTGTCGGACAAGCGCGTGATCGACTTTCCCGCCTGGAAGTGGCAGCCGCTCCTGCAGCTGGTCATCCTGTCGAAGCGCCCGTTCACCTCGGGGGCGAACTACAAGTCGATCTGGAATCACGAGGCGGGGGAAAGCCCGCTGATGACCATTACCAAGGCACAGGTCGCCAAGCTGCGAACCGCGATCGAGGACCGGCACGGCGCCGATGTCATGGTCGAGTTCTGCATGCGCTACGGCAACCCCTCGACCGAAAGCGTGCTGCGAAAGATGGTCGCGGCGGGGTGCGAGAGGCTTCTGTTCCTGCCGCTTTACCCACAATATGCTGGGGCGACTTCTGCCACGGCCAACGATCAGTTGTTTCGCGCCCTGATGAAGGAAAAGCGCCAGCCCGCTGTTCGGGTGGCCCCAGAATACTTCGATCACCCGCTTTACGTCGAAGCCCTGGCCCAGTCGGTCGAACGGGCCTATGCCGGACTTGGTCACAGGCCGGATGTCCTTGTCGCATCCTACCACGGAATGCCAAAGCGCTACCTGATGGAGGGCGACCCCTATCACTGCCAGTGCCAGAAGACATCGCGTCTGCTGCAAGAACGGCTGGGATGGGATAACGGGTCGATCGACACGACCTTCCAGTCGGTCTTCGGGCGCGAGGAATGGCTGCGGCCCTACACCGTCGAACATGTGGCAAAGCTTGCAAAGGAGGGGAAGAAGCGAATCGCCGTGATATCGCCGGCCTTTTCGGCTGACTGCATCGAAACGCTGGAGGAAATCCAGGGCGAGATCTGCGAAGCCTTCGAACACGCCGGCGGCGAAAGCTTTACCTACATCCCCTGCCTGAACGACGACGACGCGCATATCGCGGCGCTGATGGCCGTCATCGGCGACAACCTTGCGGGTTGGCTCTGACAAAAGAAAAAGGGCGGTGGCAAGCCACCGCCCTTTTCCTGAAAGGTTTCCCGATCAGTTCGAAGCCGCAGCGGCAACGAGCAGCAGGAGAATAAGCGGAACAACGATGCCGCCGGCCGAGGAAGAAGCTTCCTGGACAACGGGGGTTTCATCCATAATCGGTTCAGCCATGCCGCCGGCGAAAGCGGAGGTCGCGGCGATCGAGAGAGCAGCAGCAAGTGCAAGCTTTTTCATTTGAGAGTCTCCAAGTTCACCCGGCACAGGTTTCATGAGGAATGACCGGGCATTCATTCAGTACCTCGTGTCGTCCAGTAGCGCATGTCGGGCATTTTTTGCAACGGCTCTTATGCAGTGCAAACAAAGGTTTCCCCCCTGTCGTCAAATAAGCAACACTTGCGTACCAACTTTCGTCAGACCGAAAAGTTCTGCTATGTGCTCGTTGTAAAGGCCGACGCAACCGTTCGAGGAACGGCGCCCGATCTTGCGCGTGTCGTGGGTGCCGTGGATGCGGTAGAACTGCCAGGACAGGTATAGCGCGTGGGTGCCCAGCGGGTTATCCGGTCCGGGCGGAACATAGTCCGGCCACTCAGGATTACGCTCCTGCATGGCGGGCGTCGGGCGCCAGTCGGGCCCCTCGACCTTGCGCACGATTTCGGTCCGGCCGCGGCGTGTCAGGTCTTCGCTCAGCGGCACGCTGGTCGGAAACAGACGATAGGTGCTTTGATCCTCGGACCAGAAGTGAAGCGCGCGCGAAGTGATGTCCACAAGGATCGCGCCCTTGCGGGTGTTCTCGAAATAGGGCCGCCAGTCGAGCGCGCGAAAGCTCGATATGTTGCGGCGGAAGTTCGAGGACGGATCCTGTTCGTATTCAGTCGTCTCGGCGCCAAACTGCGCGCGGACCGGGGTGGCCGCGGCAACGCCCAGAAAGGCGGCGGCGCCAAGGAAGCTGCGTCGATCAAGCCTGCATTTGCTGCCGGAGCTCATGCCTGTCTCCATGGTGTTTGGACGCGGATGCGTCATGGTGCGCGGAACCTATCCTTCATTCGCGACTTCGGCAACTCACGGCCCCGTCAGAACAGGCCGGCTGTCGGGATCCCGCCGATGGCGGAATATGGCGTTTGAAGTGCGCCGGGGCAGCGGGTAAATGGAGGGACCGCAGTATCAGGGAACCGCGCAGATGAAACCGTATCTTGGCCTTGTCGCCATCGCGATCCTCTCGCTTTCGGCTTGCGCCACTGCCCCCACCCAGATGGGACCGGACGGCAAGCCGCTGCCGAAGGTCTACATGATCAAGGGTGGCGATGCGTCGCGCGTGACCTATTCGATGGTCGATTCCATCAACACGCTGCGCGCCGCGGCCGGTGTGCCACCGCTGACCCTGAACGCCGAACTGACCGCTGCCGCCGCGACGCATTCGCGCGACATGTCGGTTCAGAACCGCCCCTGGCACTTCGGGTCGGATGGATCGTCGCCGGTCGACCGGGTTCGCCGCGCGGGCTACACCGGCACCATGCTTGGCGAAAACATCTCCGAGACCTACGAAACCGAGATCGAGACGCTTTCGGCCTGGATGAACCTGCCTGACACACGCTCGGTCGTGCTTGACCCGAATGCGCGCAATGTCGGTTTTGCCTGGTTCCAGGAAACCAGCGGCAAGCTGTGGTGGACCTTGGTTACCGGAAGCTAACCCTTTACCTGGGCGCTATTTTCTTGATCCTTCAGGGCGCGATGAAGATCGGCGTTCCGGTTCTGACCATCGAATAGACCTCTTCGATCTCATCATCTGTCACGGCGATGCATCCGGCGGTCCAGTCTGGGCTGGCACCTTTGTTCTTGCCAGCGCGGCCGTGGATGAAGATATCTCCGCCCGGGGGTTTCCCAAGTGCCTTTGCTTCTTCGACGTCGGATGCGTTCGGATAGGAGATTCCCAAAGACAGGTGGTAGGCCGAATTCGGGTTGCGCCGGTTGATGACATAGCCGCCCTCGGGCGTCTTCAGATCGCCCTCGATCTGCTTGTCGCCGACGGGGTTGCCGCCCAGCGCGATGTCGTATTTCTTGAGCGGCCGCTGCCCGTTCAGCAGATACATCTTCCGCTGTTCCTTCAGGACGAGGATCTGCGTGACTTCCGGTCCGCTGTAGGTGCGGAACTTCGACTTCTCGCATCCTGCCAACGCCGCCGCCGCAACCAGGGCCAACCCCGCTCCGATCAATTTCATTGCCTGTCCCGCCTTTCGCGTTTTCACGCTTGATACACGCGGGCGCGGGCCACGGGAAGTGCGCAGGTTTCCGCTCACGAAGTGCTGATGTGTCGCGAAAACCGGGCGGCGATCTCGACATGCGCGGACCATCGAAACTGGTCCACCACCTCGATCCAGTCGATCGCGTATCCACCGGCGACCATGATTCGTGCGTCTCGGGCAAAGGTGACGGGGTTGCAGGACACCGCCGCGACGACTGGCACCTCCGATCGCGCGATTTCGATGACCTGCGCCTCGGCGCCGGCACGGGGCGGGTCGATCACCACGGCATCGAATGCAGCCAGTTCGTCGGGCATCAGCGGCCGCCGGAAAAGATCCCGGGTCCAGGCCGACAACCGGCGCAATTCGGGCGCCTGCCGCCAGCCGGCCTCAAGCGCCGCGACAGCCGCCGGTTCCCCTTCGAACGCCTGCACCTCGCGATCCTCCGCAAGGGGCAGGGCGAAGGTGCCCGATCCCGCGAAAAGATCGGCCACATGCTGCGCGGGGCCGATCGCCTGTCGGACGCAGTCCAGCAGTGCCGCTTCCCCCTCGCGCGTGGCCTGAAGAAACCCGCCCGGCGGCGGAACGACCAGCGCGCGACCGAACCGCTGCGCCGCAGGCCTTGCCGACACGACCGTCTCCCCCTCCCAGGCCAGACGGGCGAAACCGGCCCTTCCGGCCACCCCGGCCAGCGCAGAAAACAGCGCGGCATCCATCGGCTTGCCGCCTGTCACGGCAAGCTCGACGCCGCCCTCGGTCAAGGTCAGGGCCAGCGAAAGCTCCCCCTTGCGGGACGCACCGACGGCCGTGATCTCCTCCGCCGCCGGGATTGCGGCCAGAAGTTCTGGTCGAAGCAGCCTGCACCCGGGGATCGCGACGACGGTATCGGAGGCGCGCCCGTGCAGCCCGACGACCGCACCCTTCTTCGTCCGCCGCCCCGAAAGAACGGCGCGCCTGCGCGATCCCTCGGGCGAGGTCGCGACGCCGCGAATGGGGGCCGCCAGGCCTTGTCCGTCCAGCGCGGCGCGCACGACCTCCTGCTTCCAGGCGGTGACGAAACCGTCCGAGGCATGCATCAGGATGCACCCGCCGCAGGCGCGGTAGTGGGGGCAGGCGGGTTTCACCCGGTCGGGCGAAGCGGTGACGATCCGGGGCGCGGGCATCCGGTCGCCCACGACCTCGCCTTCCACGACCTCGCCGGGCAGGGCCCCCGCGACATAGACCGGGCCGGCGGCGATCCCGTCACCGAGATGGCCAAGCCGTTCGATGGTCAGCCTCATTCCGCCGCTTCCTCTTCGGTGCCAAGGAAACCGCCCGACTGGCGGTTCCAGTAGCGCGCATAAAGCCCGCCGCGCGCAAGCAGCGTTTCATGGCTTCCCTCTTCCACGATGCGGCCGCGGTCCAGAACGATGATCCGGTCCATCGCGGCGATGGTGGACAGGCGGTGCGCGATGGCCAGCACGGTCTTGCCCTGCATGACGCGGTTCAGCGCCTGCTGGATCTGAGCCTCCACCTCGCTGTCAAGCGCCGATGTCGCCTCGTCCAGGACAAGGATCGGCGCGTCCTTGAGAAAGGCGCGGGCCAAGGCGATGCGTTGGCGCTGGCCGCCGGAAAGACGGACGCCGCGTTCGCCAAGCTGCGCATCATAGCCCGTCTTGCCCTTGTGATCGACAAGATCGCGGATGAATTCGTCCGCCTCGGCTGCCTTCGCGGCCGCGACGACCTCTGCCTCGGTCGCATCGGGGCGGCCATACAGGATGTTCTCGCGGGCGGACCGGTTGAACATCGCGGTTTCTTGCGTGACCATGCCGATCTGGCGGCGCAAGCTTTCCTGCGTCACGCCCCGCACGTCATGGCCATCGACCAGAACCCGGCCCTTCTCGCTGTCGTAAAGCCGCAGAAGAAGCGCCACCAGGGTGGACTTGCCCGCGCCGGAGGCGCCGACGATCCCGATCTTTTCGCCCGGACGGATCGTCAGGCGGATGTCTTCGACCCCGCCCACCCTGCGGCCATACGCAAAGCTGACATGGTCGAACGCGACCTCCCCCTTCGCGCGCGGCATCGATACGGCGTCGGGCGCATCGGTCAGCGTGTGCGGCGGCGTCAGCGTGCGCATTCCGTCCTCGACCTCGCCGATATTGGCGTAGATCGCCATGAGGGTGAAACTGACCCAACCGGTCATCTGGGCGATCCGGATTGCAATGGCGCCCGAGGCGGCGATGTCGCCCGCGCTGGCAAGCCCGTGGGTCCACATCACCAGTGTCCCGCCGACCAGGATCACCGGCAGCGATCCGGCAAGTGTCATCAGCGAAAGCCGGAACCACGCCGATATCACCCCGAATTCCAGCGCGCGCTCGCGGAAGGTGCGCATCGCCGACAACGCGGCTCGGTCCTCGTGTTCGGCATGGGCGAAAAGCTTGACCGTCTTGATGTTGGTGATCGTGTCGACGACCTGCCCCGACACCATCGCCCGCGCGCCCGCCCGCGCCGCCGAATTCTTGCGGACACGCGGAATGAAGAAGCGGATGAGGCCGACATAGGCCAGGATCCAGACCGACAGCGACACCGCGCCCCAGAAGTCGATCGCCAGCAGAAAGATCGCTGACCCGACAAGCGAAGCAAGCGCGAAGCAGACGGTGTTGATGAACTCGGTCGCGACATCGGTGACGGCACGCGCCGTCTGCATCTGCTTTTGCGCGATCCGGCCGGCAAAATCGTTGTCGAAGAACGTCACGGCCTGCCCCATGGTCCAGCGGTGCAGCCGCGACAGGACAAGTGGCGTCAGGTTCGGCCCGACAGCGATGGCGTTCGATGCGGAAGAGGCGCCGAAGGCAAGCGGGCGCAAGACCATGAAGAAAAGGACGATGCCGCCCAACAGCCAGAGATTTGCGGAAAAGAACGCCTCCGGGCCAGAGGCGTTGGCGGCGTCGATGACCTTGCCAAGGAAATAGGCGGTCACGACCTCCATCACTCCGGCGACAGACGACGCCGCCGCCGCCATGGTCAGGACCGGCCAGGATCCCGAAAGACACCATCCGAAGAACGGCAGCAGCTTCTTCGGCGGCGCCCCGTCCGCCGGTGCGAAGGCATCGAACAATTCGGCAAGCTTCATTCCGCTGCCCCTTCAGCCCCATCACCAATGCCGATGAAGCCGCCCGACTGGCGTTCCCAGAATCGCGCATATAGCCCGTTCATGGCCAGAAGCTGGGCATGGGTGCCCTCTTCCGCAACCTTTCCGTCATCCAGAACGACGATCCGGTCCATCCGCGCGATGGTCGACAGGCGATGCGCGATCGCGATGACCGTCTTGCCTTCCATCACGCCATAAAGCGTGTCCTGGATCGCCGCCTCCACCTCGCTGTCGAGCGCCGATGTCGCCTCGTCCAGAACAAGGATGGGCGCGTCCTTGAGGATGACCCGGGTCAGGGCGATCCGCTGCCGCTGCCCGCCCGACAGTTTCACGCCGCGTTCGCCGACCTGGGCATCGTAGCCGCCGCGCCCCTCGGGGTCGCGCAGCGTTTCGATGAAGTCGTGCGCCTCGGCGCGCCGCGCCGCGTCGACCATCTCGGCCTCTGTCGCGTCGGGGCGGCCATAGAGGATATTGTCGCGCACCGAACGATGCAGCAGGCTCGTTTCCTGCTGCACCATCCCGATGTTGCGCCGCAGGCTTGCCTGCGTGACATCGGCGATGTCCTGTCCGTCGATCAGGATCGATCCGGCTTCCGCGTCGTAGAAGCGCAAGAGAAGCTTCACCAGCGTCGATTTTCCCGCGCCCGAACGACCGACGACGCCGATCTTTTCGCCCGGCACGATGGTCAGATCGATGGAGGCCAACCCCCCGGACCCGCGTCCGTAATGATGGCTGAGGCCGCGAATCTCGATCCGGCCGTCCTGCACCTTCAGATCGCGCGCGCCGGGCCCGTCGACAAGACCGATGGGCTGCGCGATCGTTTCCATCCCCTCGGCCACGGTGCCCAGGGCCTGCACCAGCGCCGTCGAGGCCCACATGATCCAGTAGGTCATGTTGTTGAGCCTGAGCGCCATGGTCGTCGCAACGGCGACAATCCCGACAGAGGCATCCCCGAAATACCAAAGCCAGATCGCCAGCGCCGAAAGCCCCACGATCAACGCGCCGTTCAGCCCGGTCAGGATGATATCCATGCGGGTGATGATCCGCATTTCGCGCTGAAGCGCGGTGCGGGCGTTTTCGATCGCCTCGCCGGCATAGGCGATTTCGCGGTCGTCATGGGCAAAAAGCTTGACCGAATGGATGTTTGCGTAGCTGTCCACGATCCGCCCGGTCACCGCAGAACGGGCGCCCGAGGCGGCCTGCGCCGCGGGGGCGACCCTGGCGACCGAAACCCGCAGCAGCAGGACGTAGCCCAGGAACCAAAGCACAAGCGGTACCGCAAGCCGCGAATCGACTGTCGACAACAGGGCGACCGACCCCAGGAAGGTCGTGCAGGCAAAGGTCATCGCATCCAGGAGCTGATAGACCGCATCGCTGGTCGCCGGTGGTGTCTGCATCACCCGGTTCGCGATGCGCCCGGCAAAATCGTTCTCGAACCAGCCGACGGGCTGGCGCAGGATGTGGCGGTGCGCCCGCCAGCTGACAAGCGTGCGCAGGTTCGGCACGATGGTGTTGTGCAAAAGCGCCACGTCCAGCCCGGCGACGAAGGGGCGCAGGCAGAGGACATAGAAGGCCGCCGCCGCAATCTCCACCCAATGCGCCGCAAGCACCGCATGGGGGTCTTCGCCCGACAGGAAGTCTACCAGCCGGCCCATGTACCAGATCAACCCGACCTCGGTCAGGGCGGTGAGCACCTTGACCAGGATCGCGGCCGCAAAGACACCGCGAAACGGGCGGGCATAGTCCTTCAGGAAAGGAACGAGCCGCCGCGGCGGCGCGTCCTTCTCCTCGTAGGTCAGATAGGGATCGACGAGGTTCTCGAAGAACCGGAACATGGAACAACCTTTGCGAGTTTGCCCCGGTATACCCTGACCCGGGCCGAAGGGGAATGTCAGTGCCAGACCAGCTGCACGACGGATAGGACGATCAGCGCCGCCATCGTCAGGTTGAATGCCCGCCGCCGAAGGTGCGATGTCAGAAAGCGGGAAATGGCCTGCCCAGCCAGAACCCAGACAGCCGAAGACATGAGCCCGCCGCCCAGAAACGTCACCGCAACAATGATCGCGGCCAGCCAAGGATCCGGCCCCGTGACGAACTGCGATGTGGCCGCGACGGCCATTACCCAGGCCTTCGGATTGATCCACTGGAAGGCGGCGGCGGCAGGAAAGGTCATGGGACGGGCGGGGCCGCCCCCGGTCGAAACCTTGCCTGAGGTCGCGATCTTCCAGGCGATCCAGACCAGAAGGGCCGCGCCGCCCCAGCGAAGACCTTCCTGGAGCGCGATGCTGGCCTGGAAGATCCCGCCCAGGGCAAGACCCACGATCAGCACCATCGCCGGAAACCCGAGGGCGACACCCAGCATATGTGGCAACGTGTGGCGAAATCCGAAGGCAGCGCCAGACGTGGCCAGCATCGCGTTGTTCGGCCCTGGCGTGAACAGGGTGCCCGCCGCAAGGCTTACAAGCAGTAGAAACGATTCAATCGGCATTGCAGCACCCGGAGTCTTGATCTGGACGCGGACTCTTGCCGCGTGCGCCATCGGCTTCAAGCCAGCAATTGTTCCCGTGACAATTCGAAACCGGACGCGATCCAGCGTTCTTCCAGTTCCCGCAGACGCGCGCCCAGCGCGGCGCCGGAAAAAACCGGCATCAGATCCCCTGACGCGACCGGAAAGACCGCAGTTGTGCCCTGCGCCACTTGATCTTCCCACCCTGCCGGCGGCTCGGTACCCGCACTTGCCGCCATCACCAGCACCACGTCCCGCGCGATTTCAGCTCCGTGGCGATAGGCAGTGACCGCCGCGCTTTCGCCGGCCGCAAGGGCGGCCGCAAGCGTTTCCGCCCGGCGCGCCTCGGCCCGCGACAGGCGAAGGCCATCCGCATGCCCGGTCCCACCCAGAACGCACAGGCGACGTATCCAGTCGGGCGCATAGGGGGGCTCAAGGTGCACAAGCGGCGCCAGCGCGCGCGCATCCGCGCCGGGAAGAACCCGCGCAAGGATGCCCGTCGCCTGCATCGCCGCGACCGATTGCGACGGGTCCGGCGCCGCCAGAAGCCGGCGCATCTCGTGACCGATCCTTTCGCGCGAAAGCGTCTCTATTCCAGCCGAATTTGCGGCGCAGGCGGCCAGCCCATCGGCATCAAGGCCTTCCTCGGGGTCGCCATACCAGGCGTGGAACCGGAAGAACCGCAGAATGCGCAGCAGGTCTTCGCGGATGCGCTCGTCGGCATCGCCAACGAAGCGCACGCGACGGGCCCAAAGGTCCGCCAGGCCGCCCATCGGATCGACCACCGCGCCCGTGGCGTCGGCGTAAAGCGCGTTCATGGTGAAGTCGCGCCGGGCCGCGTCATCCTCGATCCGGGTGGAAAACGCGACGACCGCCCGCCGCCCGTCGGTTTCGACATCGCGGCGGAACGTCGTGATCTCGTGCCCGACGCCCTCGGCGATGACCGTGATCGTCCCGTGTTCGATCCCGGTCGGAACGGCCTTCAACCCGGTGGCCCCGGCCAGCGCGACGACCCGTTCGGGCATCGCGTCGGTCGAGATGTCGATATCGGCGACGGGCTGACCCAGAAGGGCGTTGCGCACGCAGCCACCCACCAGAAACGCCTGGTGCCCCGCATCCGTCAGCATGTGCAGCACCTGCTGGACATGCGCCGCCTCGATCCACTCGCCCGCGATCTTCATCCGTTCATCCGGTCCGCCAACGCCCGCAGGATACGCGCGGTCGCGCCCCAGATGTAATAGGGACCATAGGGCACCGCATAGTAGCGCCGCCACTGGCCGCGCCATCGCCGCCCCTCGATGCGATAGTTCGCAGGATCGAGGAGATGCGCCAGGGGTACCGCGAACACTTCGTCGACCTCGCCTGCCTCCGGACGCGGCGTGAAAGGCCGAAGGACACGGCCAAGGACCGGCGTGACCGAAAAGCCGGTGACGGTCTCGTGCGGCTGCGTCGATCCAAGGATCGCGACATTGGTCGTGGGAAGGCCGATCTCCTCTTCCGCCTCGCGAAGCGCCGCGGCGACGGGGCCGTCATCGGTGTCGTCCACTTTCCCGCCGGGCAGCGCGATCTGCCCCGGATGATGCTTGAGCCGCGAAGACCGCTTGGTCAGCACGACCTGAAGCCCGCCCGGTGCTTGCTGAAACGCCACCAGGACCGCCGCGTCGGTCAGGCGGCGCCCCTCGGGCAGGACCGTTCCGGGGTTCAGGTCGTAATCGGATGTCGGCCGCCCCGGCGCCAACAGCGCGGCCGCAAGATCTTCGAACCGATCAGGCCTCGTCATCGGGACGCTCCTGCGCCTCGAAGCCAAGGGTGGTCGGATCGAATTCGTAATGCGCGCCGCAGAACTGGCAATCCGCGGTCACGATCCCTTCGTCCGTGGTCATGTGCGCGATGTCCTTGGCCGAATATATCGACAGGCTTTCACGCACCTTGTCCGCCGAACAGGTACAGCCGAACTGGACTGCCTGCGCGTCGAAGACCCGCGGCCCCTCTTCGTGGAAAAGCCGGATCAGAAGATCGGTCGGCTGGACCGTCGGGCCGATCAGCTCAAGTTCCTCCACCGTATCGAGAAGCAGGTTGGCGCGGTTCCAGTTGTCGCCTTCCTCACCGTCGAGGATATCGGCCGCCGACAAAAGCCCGCCTTCCCCGGTCGCGTCGTCACGCGCGACCAGCGGCGATGCCTTGGGCATGTGCTGAAGCATCACGCCGCCGCCGCGCCAGTGCTCGTCCTGGCCCGGAAGTTGCGACCGTCCGAACGCAAGCGCGAAGCGCGAGGGGAGCTGCTCTGACTGGGCAAAATATGTCTCTGCGCAGGCCGAAAGAGAACCGCCGGCAATCGGCGTGATCCCCTGGTAGGGCACGCTGCCGGCGCCCTGATCGATCAGGATCGCGAAATATCCCTTGCCGATCTGGCTGAACGCATGGCCGTCGGGGACGACCCTTTCGGGGTCGAAACTGGCCCAGCCGCGAATCCGGGCGGCCGCACCTTCGGACGCGGGCGCATAGTAGTCGGTCGCGATAATGCGGATCGGCCCGTCGCCCCGGATCTGGAGCGACAGCTTCCACCTGAGCTTGATCGTCTGCCCGATCAGCGCGGTCAGAAGCGCCGCCTCGGCCACCAGGGCCTCGACTGCGGCGGGATAGTCATGCTGGCTCAGCACCTTTTCGAGAACCCCGTCAAGGCGCGCGACCCGCCCCCGGATATCGGAGCGGTCAAGTTGGAACGGCAGGACGGTATCGTCCCAGACGATCTGCGACAGGCGTGACATGGGGTTTCCTTTTGGCCGGGGCCTTGGCATACCGCGTCCATATGGGGACGGCAACCGGTGCGCCAAGGGGGCAGACGTGATCAGGCGATTCGGCGAAGCAGTTCGTTCAGACCGGAGATACCGGATGCGGCACGGCGTTTACGCGGTGCTGGCGCTGGACGGCGACGTGTTGATCACCCATCAGGCAGAGCCAGACCCGGAATTCCAGCTGCCCGGCGGGGGGATCGATCCGGGGGAATCACCCCTGCGCGCGCTTCACCGCGAAGTCTACGAGGAAACCGGCTGGACGATCACCGGGGCACGCCGCATCGGCGCCTATCGCCGTTTCACCTACATGCCAGAATACGACAAATGGGCTGAAAAGCTTTGCACGATCTACCTTGCCCGGCCGGCGCGCCGCCTTGGCCCCCCGTCGGAACCGGGCCATCAGGCGCTTTGGGTTCCCGCGCGCGATGCCGCCCAGATACTGGATAACGAGGGTGATCGCCATTTCCTCGGCCGCGCCTTCGACCTGCTCTAGCCAGCTGCTCCGCCAGAGAATTCGATCAGCGCACCGGATACGTCATCGGCGAAGTCACCTTCGGAGAGGGTATCAAGTCGTTGCATCAGCGCGTCGAGAAAGCCCTGGCCGGTGCAGCCGCGGATATCCCCCATCATGGCACGCAATCCCTCCTGCCCAAGTTCGGCGCCCGACGCGTCGGGCAGTTCGGTGATGCCGTCGGACATCAGGAACAGCCGGTCGCCCGGGTTCAGGGTGATCTCTGCCGTCTGGTAGGTTGCACCCTCGATCAGGCCGATCGGATAGCCGCCTGACCCGACGAATTCTACCCCGCCGCCGGCGCGCAGCACCGCCGGATGGGGATGTCCCGCCTGAACGATCGCTGTGCGGCCCGACACAAGGTCGATGTCGGCATAAGCCAGGGTAAAATACGTCTCGGTCTGCAGTTCGCGCAGCACGATCCTGTTCAGAAGCGACGCCAGTTCATCCGGCGCGCGCGCGCCGTAGCCATCGCCCGCCTGCACCAGAGCGAGGTTCTGTTCGGGTGTTGTGCCCGAAAGGAACCCCGCAAGCCGCGCGGTCATCAGGGCCGAGGTAATGCCATGCCCCGAAACGTCGATCGAAAATACGCCGATCCGGTTCTCGTTGATCTGGAAAACGCCGACCAGATCGCCGCCCACATGGCCCGAGGGCCGCAGAAGAAGCGCGACATCGGCACCCGGAAAGCTTCGGAACCGTTCGCGAACAAGGCTTTGCTGAAGCTTTCGCGCCTCAAGAAGGTCGCGGTTGATCGAATCGTAAAGGCCCTGGAGTTCATCCAGCGCCGAGGTGAGAAGGCGGTTCTTGTCCTTCAGTTCGCGCTCGACGCGAAGGATGCGTTCGCCCGCCGCGATGCGCGCGCGAAGCTCGTCGCCGGATACCGGCTTGGTCAGGAAGTCGTCCGCCCCGACATCCAGCCCCATCGCAACCTCGGCGGTTTCCGATTTCGAAGTCAGCAGGATGAAGTAGACATAGGCGTCCGCGTTCATCGCGCGCAGCGCCTTGCAGAAATCCAGCCCGCTCATGCCCGGCATCATCCAGTCCGAGATGACCAGGTCGGGCGGATCGGTGCGGCAGGTCGCAAGCGCTTCCTCGGCCGAACCCGCCTCTGCCACGCGGTACCCAGACCGGGCGATCTGCGAAACAAGGATCTTGCGCTGGACCCGGCTGTCATCGACCACGAGTATGCGCCGTCCGGCCGCAGATGCCGCAACGGCCGGCGTGAAGTCACGCGCAGGATTGTACGAAAGCGAGTTCACTGAATGGTCCGGGCAAATGTCAGGCCCCGACCCTAGGCGGAGTTCATTAAGGCAATCTGAAGCGGCGGGGATTCGAAGATTAACCCAGCATCAACGCGCATGTCCTAGCTTCGCGGCAAGAGGCCGGAAGGGGTGCATGCGATGATCGACTGGACGAGGGTCGCCAACCTGCGCGACGAGATTGGCGAAGACAGCTTTGACGAGGTGGTCGATCTGTTCCTGGAAGAGGTGGAAAGCGTCGTTGACCGGCTGCGCGCCGATCCCGATCCGGCGACCTACGAACAGGATCTTCACTTCCTCAAGGGCAGTGCGTGGAACCTCGGCTTTGCCGAATTCGGCGCAATCTGCCAGGACGGCGAACGCCTTGCCGCGCGGGGCGAAGGTCGGTCTGTCGATATCGGCGCCGTCATCGATTGCTATGGTCGGTCGCGCGCAGGCTTCATTGCCGGCATCGCCGAAGGCAAGGGACGGACGTCAGCCGCCTAGATCAGGAACTCCGCGAGGGTCTCGTCATCGGTGATGTCGCGATAGACGAACCCGGCCTGATCCAGTTTCGCCGCCAGGCTGGCAAAATTGGCCGCAGACCTGGTTTCGATGCCGATCAGGACGGAACCGAAGTTGCGCGCCGACTTCTTCAGATACTCGAACCGCGCGATGTCGTCGTCCGGGCCCAGCATCTCGAGGAACTCGCGCAGGGCACCCGGGCGCTGCGGCATCCTGAGGATGAAATACTTCTTCAGCCCGGCATAGCGCTGCGCCCTTTCCTTTACCTCGGGCAGACGTTCGAAGTCGAAGTTTCCGCCCGAAGTCACGCAAACCACCGTCTTGCCAGCGATCTGGTCGGCAAGTTCGGGCAGCACGTCGACCGCCAGCGCGCCGGCGGGCTCAAGAACGATCCCCTCGACGTTCAGCATTTCAAGCATGGTGATGCAGATGCGGTCCTCGGGCGCGGAAAGAACGTGGCCGGGATCGACATGCCTCAGGCGGTCGAAGGTTCTTTCCCCGATTCGCGCCACTGCGGCGCCGTCGACGAAACTGTTGATCCGCCTCAGCGTGACCGGCGCCCCCGCCGCCAGCGCGGCAGCCAGGCTGGTGCCGCCGGCCGGCTCGACGTAGCGGAACCGCGTCTCCGGCGCGGCTTCGCTGAAGTATGAGGTGACGCCCGACGCAAGGCCGCCGCCGCCGACCGGCAGGATGACCATGTCCGGCGCCCGCCCGAGTTGCCGGATGACTTCCACGCCGACGCTCGCCTGGCCCTCGATCACGTCCTCGTCGTCGAAAGGCGACAGGAACCACGCCCCATCCGCTGTGCAATAGGCCTGAGCCGCCGCAAGCGTCTGGTCGAAGTAGTCTCCGGTCAGCCGGATCTCCACGTTGTCCTCGCCAAAGGCGCGGGTCTTGTCGATCTTCTGCTGCGGTGTGGTGACAGGCATGAAGATCGTCCCTGTCACCCCGAAGTGGCGGCAGGCATAGGCCACGCCCTGCGCATGATTGCCTGCCGAAGCGCAGACGAAATGCCGCTGGCCGGGATCGCGCGCAAGCACCTTGCGCATTGCATTATAGGCCCCACGCAGCTTGTAGCTGCGGACCGGGGTCAGATCCTCCCGCTTCAGATAGATCTCGGCGCCGTAGCGCTGCGACAGATGCACGTTAAGCTGCAGCGGCGTCTCAGGGAAAAGCGTGCGGAGTGAGTTCGTCGCCTCTGCGGCGCGGTCGGCGAAGGAGGTCAAGGCGAGCATCCCTGTAAATGCGAACAGCCCTTAGCCACATTCGACGGCCCGGATGTCAAGCGGTGTATCGGCGATTTTCCTCTCAGCGCGGCGTTTCGCGCGGGCAAAGCGCCGATCGGCCACATTTCTGACAATTCTGTCTGCCTGAATCGCTTTATCCGCCAGCACCATAAGCTGGTAAACGGTGAGCCAAGTGTCTGGATCGAACGCCAAAACCATAGCCGCAGCATTCATGATGGCCGCGCTGTTGCTGGGCCCGCTCGCGCCGGCTCTGGCTTCGCTGGGACAAGACGCGGCGTTCGCAAGGAACGACGGAAATGCCGGTGGGAATGGCGGCGGGAACGGCAATGGCAACAGCAACGCCGGCGGCAACGGAAAGGCGAACGGGAAAGGCAAGGCAAAGCCAGAGGCCGTCCAATCGATCAAGGTCGCGGTAGATGCGAACTACGGGCTTCTTGCGTCCGAACTTAAGGCCCTTGAGTCCATCATCGACAATCCTGCCGTTCTCAAGCGCGCCAACTCGGACAGCCAGATCGGCCGTTACCGTAGCTATCTGAGGGCCGCGGAGGCAACGATCGCAGCGGCGCGCACCTACGCCAAAAGCGGATCGGAAGCCGATTTGCACCGACTGCAGTCCGCGCAGCAGGCGGAAATCGACGCTCTGGCTGCCGCAGCGAACGGGCGTAGCCTATCGTCCGACGCCATCACGATGATCCGAGAGGTTCTTGGCGTCTCCGCGTGATCAAGCGAACCAAAGGGCCTGTGCCCTTGCCCGACGGGCGGAAACCCAATAAACGGCAGCCGAATTCACGTCACGCGATGAGGCTGCCCATGTCTTCCCCGAAGAAAGTCGTTCTTGCCTATTCCGGCGGTCTCGATACCTCGATCATCCTGAAATGGCTTCAAACCGAATACGGCTGCGAGGTCGTGACGTTCACCGCCGACCTGGGCCAGGGGGAAGAACTGGACCCGGCGCGCAAGAAAGCGGAGCTTTTGGGGATCAAGCCCGAGAACATCTATATCGAGGACGTGCGGGAAGAATTCGTGCGCGACTTCGTCTTCCCGATGTTCCGCGCCAACGCGCTTTACGAAGGGCTCTATCTGCTCGGTACCTCGATCGCGCGGCCGCTGATCTCCAAGCGCCTGGTCGAGATCGCGGCAATGACCGGGGCCGACGCGGTGGCCCACGGCGCCACCGGCAAGGGCAACGACCAGGTCCGGTTCGAGCTTTCGGCCTATGCGCTGAACCCGCATATCAAGGTTATCGCCCCCTGGCGCGAATGGGATCTTACGAGCCGCACCAAGCTTCTGGAGTTCGCCGAGGCGAACCAGATTCCGATTGCCAAGGACAAACGGGGCGATGCGCCCTTCTCGGTCGATGCGAACCTTCTGCACACCTCGTCCGAGGGCAAGGTTCTGGAGAACCCGGCCGAGGAGGCCCCCGAATACGTCCTTCAGCGCATTACCCGGCCGGAAGACGCGCCCGATGCCCCCGAATTCGTCGAGATAACCTTCGAGAAGGGTGACGCGGTCGCGATCAACGGCGAAGAGATGAGCCCCGCGACAATTCTCACCCGGCTGAACGAACTGGGCGGCAAGCATGGGGTCGGCATCCTCGACCTGGTGGAAAACCGCTTCGTCGGGATGAAATCGCGCGGCGTCTATGAAACCCCCGGCGGCACGATCCTGCTAGAGGCGCACCGGGGCATCGAGCAGATCACGCTCGATGCCGGCGCGGGCCATCTGAAGGATTCGATCATGCCGCGCTATGCGGAACTGATCTACAACGGCTTCTGGTTCAGCCCGGAACGCGAGATGCTTCAGGCCCTGATCGACAAGAGCCAGGAACACGTCACGGGCACCGTGCGCGTCAAGCTTTACAAGGGCTCGGCCCGCACCGTCGCGCGCTGGTCCGATCATTCGCTTTACAGCGAAAAGCATGTGACCTTCGAAGAGGATGCAGGCGCCTATGACCAGAAGGACGCGGCGGGCTTCATCCGGCTGAACGCCCTGCGGCTGAAACTGATCGCCACGCGCAACGAACGCGTCAAGGGCTGACCCCCTGCGCCAGCTGGCCCTGTCACCACGGGGCCGCCTGGCGCGCGGCAGGCCAACGGTCAGCCGCCGATGCCACCCACAGCGCGGATTTCGCGCGCGATCTCCTCAACGCCTGTACCGAATCGGAGGGAGGCGAAGATGTGCGGCCTTCCTGCCCGCATCCGCGTCGCGTCCCTTTCCATCACCTCAAGCGATGCGCCCACATGCGGCGCAAGGTCGGTCTTGTTGATCACCAGAAGGTCGGACCGGGTGATCGCCGGGCCACCCTTGCGCGGGATCTCCTCCCCCGCTGCGACGTCGATCACATAGACCGTCACGTCCGCCAGTTCCGGACTGAAGGTCGCCGACAGGTTGTCGCCGCCGCTTTCGATCAGCACAAGATCAAGATCGGGGTGGCGCGCCTGCATCTCGGCGATCGCGGCAAGATTGATGGAGGCGTCTTCACGGATGGCGGTGTGCGGGCAGCCCCCCGTCTCGACCCCGATGATCCGGTCGGCGGGCAGGATCTGCATGCGCATCAATGCCTCTGCGTCCTCGCGGGTATAGATGTCATTGGTGATGACACCGATCGAAAGCTGCGGGTGAAACAGCCTGGCGAGGCACGCGGTCAGTGTCGTCTTGCCCGCGCCGACAGGTCCGCCGATCCCGATACGCAGGGGGCCGTTAAGCGATGTCATGACAGAAAAAGCCTCGTTCTCAGGGATTCGTGCCGCATGGCGGCGATATCGGACAGAAAGGCGGTGCCCGCCAGATCATCCAGCGTCCGGTCGCGCGACGCCGCCGCAACCGGGGCGCACAGACGCCCGAGGCGCGCCAGGGTTCTTTGCCCTTCGGTCTGGCCCAGCGGCACCAGACGAACCGCGACCGAGACGAGGTTGGACAGGAACGATTGCAGATAAAGCACCTGCGTCATCTCCAGCGGCAAGCCAAGAAGGCGCGCGGCACGCCCGACCGCGACGGGATAGGTCAGTTCGGGAAGGTCGACCGCGTGGCTGGCCGCCACCGTCGCTGCGAAGGCCCGGCCCATCTTCAGGCTTTCTGACACTCGTTCGGAGGACGCCGCAAAGGCTCGCGCCACCGCGTCGACCTGCCTGACCGTGACGGTACCGTGGGGCGCGGGGTCTGCCCCGTGGGCCGCGGCGATCAGGATGGCGTCGTTCCGGCCGGTGCCTGCACAAAGCACATCCTCAAGCCAGCATTCCAGCGTGTCGGCGGACCCGACGGCGCCTTCCTGAATCGCGGTTTCCAGACCGTGCGAATAGGCGAAGGCACCGACCGGAAAGGACGGCGACAGCCACTGCGACAGGATCAGCGCGGCGTCAGTGCGCATGAGCCTGCCCGTGTTCGCCACCGGTATGCGCGCTTGCCCCGTGCTCATGGCCATGCGTCCGGCCATGACCATAGGCACCACCCTCGGGCGTGAAGGGTTCGTAGACCTCCAGAACCGACGCGCCCAGGTGTTCCAGCATATGCGCGATCACCGGATCGCGTCCGATCAGCAGCCTGTCGCCGTCGATCTGGCAGGGCGTGTGCCGGTTGCCAATGTGCCAGGCCAGCCGGGGCAGGTCGCCCTGCACCTGAAGCAGGTCCTCCGCGGCGGCGGCAATCGCCACCAGACGTCCGTCCGACAGCTCCAGGACATCGCCTTCATCAAGCGACGCGGCCTGTGCCAGATCGACAAGAAAAGGGACGCCGCAATCGGTGCGCAGCCGCTTGCGCCGCAGGAAACGCCCCGCATAGTCAAGCGTGCAGACCAGCGCCGCGCCCGTCGTGCCGGGGCGGCGTTGGATGGTCTGTGCGATGGGCAGGTTCTTCATGTCTCGACCCTCAGAACAGGAAATATCGTTGTGCCATCGGCAGGACGGCGGCCGGTTCGCAAGTCAGAAGGACACCGTCGGCCCTGACCTCGTAGGTCTCGGGGTTGACCTCGATCCGCGGCAGCGCTGCGTTCAGGACCATGTCTGCCTTGCCGATGCGCCGGGTGTTTCGAACGGATGCCACATCCTTCGCAAGGCCCAGCCGCGCCCGTATCCCGCCGGCCTCTGCCGCGGCAGAGACGAAGGTCACCGCCGATCGTTCGACGGCCCGCCCGAAGGCCGCCCACATCGGCCGCGACCAGACCGGTTGCGGCGTCGGGATCGAGGCGTTGGGGTCGCCCATCTGCGCGCAGGCGATCATCCCGCCCAGCAGGACCATTTCGGGCTTCACGCCGAAGAACGCGGGATGCCAAAGCACCAGATCCGCCCGCTTGCCCTCCTCGACCGAGCCGATCTCGTGCGCGATGCCGTGGGCGATCGCCGGATTGATCGTGTATTTCGCGATGTAGCGGCGGACGCGGAAATTGTCGTTCTCGCCCGTCTCTTCAGGCAGGCGGCCGCGCTGCCGGCGCATCTTGTGGGCGGTCTGCCAGGTGCGAAGGATCACTTCGCCCACCCGGCCCATCGCCTGGCTGTCCGAAGCGATGATGGAGAACGCACCGATGTCGTGAAGGATGTCTTCCGCCGCGATGGTTTCTCGGCGGATGCGGCTTTCGGCAAAGGCCACATCCTCAGGGATCGACTTTGACAGGTGGTGGCAGACCATCAGCATGTCGAGGTGTTCTTCGACCGTGTTGACGGTGAAAGGCCGCGTGGGGTTGGTGGACGAGGGGATCACATTTGGGTTGCCGCAGATGCGGATGATGTCGGGGGCATGACCGCCGCCCGCGCCCTCGGTGTGGAAGGCATGGATCGTGCGTCCGCCGATCGCCGCGATCGTATCCTCGACAAAGCCGGATTCGTTCAGCGTGTCGGTGTGGATCATCACCTGCACGTCCATCGCATCCGCGACCGACAGGCAGCAATCGATGGCGGCCGGCGTCGTGCCCCAATCCTCGTGCAGCTTCATGGCGCAGGCCCCGGCTTCCACCATCTCGACCAGGGCGCCGGGCAAAGATGCATTGCCCTTGCCGGAAAGCCCGATGTTCATCGGCAGCGCATCGACAGCCTGAAGCATCCGGCCGATGTGCCACGGACCGGGCGTGCAGGTCGTCGCAAGCGTGCCATGCGCGGGCCCGGTCCCGCCGCCCAGCATTGTGGTCACCCCGGAATGCAGCGCCTCCTCGACCTGTTGGGGGCAGATGAAGTGGATGTGGCTGTCAAAGGCGCCTGCGGTCAGAATCCGGCCCTCGCCGGCGATGACCTCGGTCCCCGGGCCGATCACGATGGTCACCCCAGGCTGGCAGTCGGGGTTGCCCGCCTTGCCGATCTTGTGGATGCGCCCGTCGCGCAGGCCCACGTCTGCCTTGAAGATGCCGGTGTGATCGACGATCAGCGCGTTGGTAATAACGGTGTCCACCGCGCCCGACAGGCGGGTCGCCTGGCTTTGGCCCATGCCATCGCGGATCACCTTGCCGCCGCCGAACTTCACCTCCTCGCCATAGGTGGTGAAGTCCCGCTCGACCTCGATGACAAGGTCGGTGTCGGCAAGGCGCACCCGGTCTCCGGTCGTCGGCCCGTACATCGCGGCATAGTCCGCGCGGGAAATTTCGCGCGGCATCTCAAAGCTCTCCCATGATGGACTTGCGGAAACCGTAGATGCGTCGCGCACCGGCAAAGGGCACCAGCCGGATTTCGCGCCGCTGCCCGGGTTCGAAACGCACCGCCGTCCCGGCGGCAATGTCCAGACGGTAGCCGCGCGCCGCGTCCCGGTCGAACGACAGGGCGGGATTGGCCTCGGCGAAGTGATAATGGCTGCCCACCTGCACCGGCCGGTCGCCCGTGTTCGCGACCATGAGCGTTATTGCCGCCGCCCCTTCGTTCAGAAGAAGCGTTCCATCGGGGCAAAGAATCTGACCGGGAATCATCGCGCCACGCTCATCCCGCCAGCGCCAGCGCGACGCCGGCCATCATCGTCATTCCGCCCAGGGCACGCTGCGCCCCGGGCAGCCGGGCCAGCGCAAGGCCAAGTCCAGCACCCAAACCGTGCAGCGCCACGGTTGCCGCGGCAAAGCCTGCCGCATAGGGCAAGAGCCCGGCCGCCGGCCCCTCGGCGCCATGTGCGGCCCCGTGCGCCAGGCCAAAGACCGCCAGCATCGCCAGGACCGACACGAAAGGAAGCGGCCGCGCAAGTGCGACGGCGGCTCCAAGAAGGATGACCGACGCAATGATCATCGGCTCGACACCCGAAAGGGCCGGCCAGATATGGCCAAGGGCACTGCCCGCCAGCATCGACGCCACGAAGGCCAGCGGCGCGGCCCAAAGCGCGCGCACGCCGAGCTGGGATGCGAGCAAACCGACCGCGATCATCGCAAGCGCATGGTCCGCGCCGGACAGCGGATGCGACAGACCGGCGACAAGACCCGCGGTCTGGTGGCCGGGATGGGCCATCGCGGCCCCGGGCAGAATGAGGGCGGCAAGGGTGACGATCTTGCGCATGGTGAAGCTCCTTCAGCGGATCGGGTTGTGAACGGTGACAAGCTTGGTGCCGTCGGGAAATGTCGCCTCGACCTGCACTTCGGGGATCATTTCCGGCACGCCCTGCATGCAGTCTTCGCGGCTCACGATGGCGGCGCCCGCTTCCATCATGTCGGCGACCGACCTGCCGTCGCGCGCGCCCTCGAGAACCGCGTCGGTAATCAGCGCGATCGCTTCGGGGTGGTTCAGCTTCACACCTCGCGCCTTCCGTCTGCGCGCGACCTCGGCGGCCATGGCGATCAGGAGCTTGTCCTTTTCTCGCGGTGTCAGTTGCATCGTCAGAACCTCCAGACTCTGGGCAGGCTGCCGCCGCTCAGCCGGTCCAGAACCGGCAAAAGGGCGCGGCGAAGAAGAAATCCGTCGGCCGCAAGCACACGCAGGACCAGAACATCTGGCCACAGAAGCGATGCCCCGCCCGCTGCGCCGACCAGGTCGCGCACCGCGTCCAGATGCGCGCCCGCGCCGGGTGCGACATGGACAAGGCTCGCCATGGCGCCCGCGCCCGCGCCGGTCGCCCGCCGCATCATGAGGGCATGGGCATCGCCGTCGATCTCGATCCCGTCAAGGTAAAGCGGCGTGCCATCGCGGTGGATGGCGAAGCGGTCCGAAAACCGGATACCGCGCAGTACCTCGCCCATTGCGGCCCGTCCGAAGATCAGCGGTTCGGCGGCCAGAAGCCGGGCATCCGGCGCAAGGTCGATGCGCAGGCGGCGGCGCAGCGCGCAACGGTCGAAAAGGATGGTTTCCTGTGGCAGCCATCGCACTTCGGCCCCGGCCTCGGCGATCACCCTGTTTTCTACCGCCGCGACCTCGTCCTGTTGCGCGCGATAGGCGCGTTCCGCGGCCTGTGTCGTCACGGTCAGCAAGGTTCCCGCCCCCGCCTCGGCGCGGATGCCAAACCGGTCGCCGCCGGTGATCCCGCCGGCGGTGTTCACCGCGACGACCTCGATCCCCCGGCCGACGGGGCGCGGAAACAGCAGCTTCAGCGACCCGGCCTGCCGCAGCCCCTGCAGTCGGCCGATCCCGTCGCGATCCTGCATCACCCTCACGCGCGCGTCGCCAAACGCGCGGGGTTGTGCGCATTCGGGGCTTGCAGGACGTATGTCGGCGGCTGCGTTGATCCCGGCCTCCCTCGGAAAGGTGTCGGGTCGATCCTGCCGTCCGTAGGGCAAAAAGCGCAGGGGCCGCGATACCGGACAGGGCCCCAAGACCGGGAGTGCCCGTTTTTTCGGCACTCGCTTGCCCGTGCTGACGCATTGGACGACAGGTCGTGCAGCCTGCGCGCGCGCCAGGCTACTGCTGGGCGACCTCGATCGCGACCGAAAGGGCTTCGCCCTCGCCCCCGGCGCGCGTTCCACGGACGGGGGCCGCCTGCGCGTAGTCCAGCCCGGTCGCGACCCGGACATAGCGCGTGTCTGCCGAAACGCAGTTCGCCGGATCGAAGGAAACCCAGCCAAGGCCATCGACATGCGCCTCGGCCCAGGCGTGCATCGCCTCTTGAGCGATGCGGTCCTCCAACATCAGGTAACCTGACACATAGCGGGCGGGAAATCCCAGTTCGCGCGCCCCGGCAACGAAGATGTGGGTGTGGTCCTGGCAAACGCCGCGGCCCTTGGCCAGCGCGTCCTCGGCACTCCAGTCCGGATGGGATGCGCCGATCTCGTAGGTCAGCGCCTCGTGCACCACACGCATCAGCGCGTGCAACCGGGCCAGGTCATCGCCCGCCTCCACCCGGCGCAGCAGCGCGCGGACCCCCGCCCTCGCCTCTGTTCGCGGGGTCGACGTCCGGTAAAGCCAAAGTGGGGCTGGCCCGGAATGGTTGCCCACCACGCCATGCAACTCCGAAATCTCGACCACGCCTTCGCTTGTCACCTCAAGCCGCGTTGCGCCCCGGTCCAGGCTGACAAGTTCGACGACATTGTTGTGATGGTCGGTGTAGGAAAGCTCCTTTCGGCCGCCCGATACGGTTGTTGTCCAGGTCTCGACAAGCTGGCCGTGGCTGGACTTCGGCGTCTTGCGAAGCTGTTGCAGACCGTGGCTGACCGGCGCGTCGAAATCATATCGGGTGGTGTGGCTGATCTTCAGGCGCATGATCTACTCGTAGAACCTGTAGTCGATTTCGATCTGCCGGCCGAGCTCGCCCAGCCGGCCCAGAACCTTCTGGATGAATTCATGCAGTCCACCGTCGAAGATCGCCTCGATGTCGCGGTCAAGATAGGCCTGAAGGTCATGCGCCTTGGCAAGCGATGCCGGCTGGCTGCCGTAGCTTGAGCCGAGATAGTCAAGGTTGTCGCGGATCTTGCGCACGCAAAAGCACAGGCTGCGCGGCATCCGGCGATCCAGGATCAGGAACTGAGCGATATCGCGCGGCGTGAAGTTCGATCCGTATTCCATGCGAAAACCGCCGCGCGCCGAGACCGACAGAAGGATGGTTTCCCACTGGACGTTGTCGATCGAACTGCCGACCGCAGCGACCGAAGGCAAAAGGACATAGTATTTCACATCGAGGATTCGCGCGGTGCTGTCGGCGCGTTCAAGGAAGGTGCCAAGCCGCAGGAAATCGTAGATGTCGTTGCGCAGCATCGTCCCGTCGGTCGCGCCCCGCACCAGCGCCGACCGTTCGCGCACCCGGTGCAGCACCTTGGGCAGGTCGCGTTCGGCGACCTTGCGCGACAAGGCCTCGCGCGCCCACATCCAGGTGCCGTTCGTCGCCTCCCACACGTCATGGGTCAGCGCGGTGCGCACCATGCGGGCGTTCTGCCGCGCGGCGGCAAGCGCGGAGAGGACCGAAGACGGATTGTCGGCGGACCGCAGCATCCAGTCGATCGCCTGATCCTTCGTCAGGCTGCCATGACCCTCGTCGTAGCCCTCCGCGACACCGGCTGTCTGCAGGATAGACCGCCATTCCCCGTCGCCGGCGCCTGACCGCGTCAGCGCGATGCGCTGGCCGGTCTCGATCAGGCGGGCCGTGTTCTCTGCCCGTTCAAGATATCGGTACATCCAGAACAGGCCGTTCGCGGTCTTGCCAAGCATTGCGGTCAGTCCTCCAGCACCCAGGTATCCTTGGTGCCGCCGCCCTGGGACGAGTTCACCACCAGCGACCCTTTCTTGAGCGCGACGCGCGTCAGCCCGCCGGGCGTGATGTGGACGTTGCCCGGACTGACAAGGACGAAGGGCCGCAGATCGACATGGCGGGGCGCAAGGCCGGCGCGGGTGAAGATCGGGACGGTCGAAAGCGAAAGGGTCGGCTGCGCGATGTAGTTGCCCGGCCGGGCCTTCAGCTTGTCGCGAAATGCGGCAAGTTCCTTGCGGCTGGCCGCCGGCCCGATCAGCATGCCATAACCGCCGGATCCATGGACCTCCTTCACCACCAGCTCCGACAGATTGTCGAGGACATAGGCCAGCGCCTCTGCATCCTGACAGCGCCAGGTCGGCACGTTCTGCAAAAGCGGGCGTTCGCCGGTGTAGAATTCGACGATCTCCGGCATGTAGCTGTAGATCGCCTTGTCATCGGCGATCCCGGTACCCGGCGCATTGGCGATGGTGATGCCCCCCGCGCGGTAGACATCCATGATGCCGGGAACGCCAAGCGTGCTTTCCGGGTTGAAGTTCAACGGGTCGAGAAACGCATCGTCTACCCGCCGGTAAAGTACGTCGATGGGCTTGTATCCCTCTGTCGTCCGCATCGCGACGCGCCCGTCGACCACGCGCAGGTCATGCCCTTCGACCAGTTCCACCCCCATTTCGTCGGCAAGGAATGCGTGTTCGAAATAGGCGGAATTGTAGATACCCGGCGTCAGCACCGCGACGGTGGGCGCCCCGTTCGTCTGCGGGGCGCAGGCGGCCAGCGACCGGCGCAGGTTCGCCGGATAGGTCTGGACGGGCTGCACCCGGTTGCGCGCAAAAAGCTCCGGAAACATCTGGAGCATGGTTTCCCGGTTCTCCAGCATGTAGCTGACGCCGGACGGCGTGCGGGCATTGTCCTCAAGGACATAGAACTGGTCGTCGCCGGTGCGGACAAGGTCTATCCCGACAATATGTGTGTAGACGCCCCCGGGGGGCGTCACGCCGATCATCTCGGGCAGGAATGCTTCGTTGCGTGATATCATCTCAAGCGGGATGCGCCCGGCCCGGACGATTTCCTGACGATGGTAGATATCGTGCAGGAAGGCATTGATCGCGCGCACCCGCTGTTCGATCCCCCGGCTCAGGCGCTGCCATTCCCGGGCCGCGATGACGCGTGGCACGATATCGAAGGGGATCAGCCGTTCTTCCGCCTCGGCCCGGCCGTAGACGTTGAAGGTGATGCCCGTCAGGCGAAAAAGCTCTTCCGCCTCGCGGCTCTTTGCCCGCAGCCGCGCGGGCGTTTCTGCATCGAGCCAGTCCTTGATGCCCGAATATGGCGCCCGAAGCGCGCTGTCGTTGCCCCACATTTCATCGAAGATCGGCGGATTGGTCATACCCGCATCCTAGGCGCGCCGTGCGGCAAGTCTCCAACGATCTTGCGAAGCGGCGCGAAAACTCGCCCCGGGTTGTTGCATTTTCGCGCGCGGCAGCGGGCACATGCCTGATTTTTCGGCGAACGTCGTGGTCAGACAGGCCCCCGGACCCAGGCGGCCCTCTTCGACAGGCAGTCCCGCCGGCGTTTCGGGCATTCGATCACCACGAAAAACCAAAAGCCACGCAGTCCTCTGGGGGTGCGTGGCTTTTGTCTGGTAACTGGTGCCGGTGAAGGGACTCGAACCCCCGACCCCATCATTACGAATGACGTGCTCTACCAGCTGAGCTACACCGGCATTTTCGCTGGCACGGCCGTACAACGGCCCTGACGGCAATTCAACCCCCCGAACGCCAAGTGACGGCCTGGGCATCGTCGGCGGGCTGATAGCATCAACGCCACCAAGTGTGTAGCCCTATTTTTCATTCTCTTCAGGTGTATTTCCTGTCTCGCCGTGCGCGACCACATAGTCTGTCGGCGGCACCGCGAAGTCGCCCGTTTCAGGCGCGTTCGAAGCGCGCTCGCCGACGATCAGGGGCAGCATGTCCGCGCCGCCTGCCGGGCCAAGGCCGCCCTCTTGCGGCTCGCGCCAGGTGAATGTGTCGAAGCCACCGCAGTTGGCACAGACCGGCGCCCATTGAGCTTCGATGTTGTGGCAGTTGTCGCAAACCCATTGCGGCCCGCGGCTTGCGGTCAGCGCGCGCGCCAGCCAGCCGCGCACGACCGCCTCGGACGATCCTTCACCGCGCTCGATCGCGGCCATTATGGTCAGGACCCGGGCGGTCGGGTGGGCCTGCGCAAGTGTTCCCATGGCGCGGCGCGCCGCCGGGAAATCTTCGGCGGCGATGCTCAGTTCGGCCTTCAACAGGCGGCTTTCCTCATGATCGGGGCGCGCGGCGATCAGCGTTTCGAACCGCTTCAAGCGGGCTTGCGGCGTTTCCTCGGGATCGATGGCGGCATAGGCCGCAGCCAGATCCGGGTGGGGCTGTGCCGCCCATGCCTTGACAAGAAGCCGCTGCGCCAGCTTCGGCTTGCCCTTGGCGATATAGGCCTCTGCCGCCATCGCCGCCGCCGGAATCAGGTCGGGCGAGGCCTTGTTGGCCGCGATCGCCGCCTCTCGCGTCTCGATAGAGGCGTCTTCGTCGAAGACCTCGCGTGCTTCCTGCAGCGCAAGGACGGCATCGCGGCGGCTGTGCACATCGCGCGGAAGAAGACCCTGCTTGAGCTTCGCGCCCAGAACCTTGCGCGCACCGCGCCAGTCGCCGGACCCGGTCTGAAGCTGCAGAAGCGTGTCCTGCACCCCGGAATGGCGCGGGTTCAGGGAAAACGCCTTTTCCGCCAGCTTCAGGGCGGTTGCGGTATCGCCCTCGGACAGCTTCTGCATCATCAAGCCGCGAACCGCGACGAACCGCGTGCGGTCGTCGGACAGCAGGCGCTTGTAGACAGCGGTCGCGCGGCGCGTGTCGCCGGCCAGCTCCGCGGCCTGCGCCATCAGCAGGTTGGTCAATTCCGGCCTTTCGAGAAACTTCTCGGCCCTCGCGGCCTTGGACATCGCGACACGGCCGTCGCCCGAGGCGATCGCCATCATGCCCTCGGCCAGCGCCTCGAACCCCTTGCGCTCGCGGTTGCGGTTGAAGTAGCGGCTGATCGCCGTTTCGTCGCCGTTCAGAAATCGCAAGGTGGCGACAAGAAGCCCCAGAAGCTTGAGGCCGATCCACACCGCAACGACGGCCAGAACCCCGGCAATCGCGGCCTGAAGCGGCCCGAGCGTGAATTCGGTGTTGGCAACGACAAGCCGCAACCCCGTGCCCTGGTCGGCCAGATGCCCCGCCAGCAGCGTCAGCGCCGCGACGATGGCGACGAAGACGACGATCTTGATGAAGGACCAGATCATCCGCTGCCTTTCACTCCACCGTTTGCGCCAGGGCCGATACCGCGGCAAGTGCCGCCATCCGCCGTTGCGCCAGGCCGACCCACTCGGCCATCACCGCCTTGCCACCTTCGGGAAGCGCCGCGATCTCGTCGATGGCGGCGGCAAGGTCGCCCGCCTTCAGCGCGGCGTCGGCCCGCGACAGGATCGCATCGGGATCATCACCGGCGCGCGGAGTCAGCGACCGCGCGCCCGACTGACTGCGAAGGAACGCAGAAATCCGGTCGGCCCAGCCCTCGCCCGCGGTTTCACGCAACGAAACCGTCAAAGCCTCCCGCGCGGCAGAATCGAACCGGGTTTGCAGAAGCTGGCTGGTCGGAACGCCCTTGGCCTGTTCGGACAGCCCGGCGGGCAGTTCGACCCCCGCAGAAGACAGATCAGCCATCGCGCCCTCGATCGACGCGCCGCTTTCAACCGCAGCGCGCAGATGGCTCAGGGCGGCGCGCGCCAGCGCCCGCTTCGTCTCTGCCTCCGCCTCGGCGCGGATTCGTTCTGCCTCCGTCTCGGCCGCTTTCAGCCGGTCCTCCGCCTCGGCGGCCACCTGGGCCAGCCGGGCTTCCATCGCGGTGCTTTCACCGCGCTGCGCATCGATCTCGGACTTGAGCGCAGCAACCTCCCGTTCAAAGGATTGAAGCGCCGCCGCAGATATACCGTCGCCGGATATCGGTTGCCGTTCCAGCGTGGTCAACCGATCCTCAAGCGCGCTGGCCCGCGCTTCCAAAGCCTTCAGCGCGGCGGCCGTATCCTTGCGCGCTGCCTCTGATGCAGCTTCGGACGCTGACAGTCGGGCATCGAGTGCTGCAAGGTCCGCGGGGTTCGCACCCGGCGCAAAGGCGTCAACCCGCGCCTCGACGGCGGCAAGATCGGCGTCCTGACTGCCCAGCTGAGACCTGAGCCCGGCAATCTCCGCCTTCAGGTCCGTCGCGGGCGCAGACGTCGGCAGTGCGTAGTAAGCCGCGCCGAAACCAAGACCGGCCGCAACCGCGCCGCCAAGGATTGTGCCGAACCATCCACCACCCCGCCCTTGCGGCGCCTCTGGCGGCACCACCGGCTGATCGGGTTCCGGGGCCAGTTCCTGCACGTTCGGCGCTGGCTCTGGATCTTGAATTGCGTCGGCTGCCGGATCTTCGGGCGTCTCCACCTCTGGCCCTGAAACCGGGTCCAGCGGCGCCTCGGGGGTGTCGGAGCCCTCTGTCTTCTTCGTTCTGGCCAATCGCGCCTCCGGATCTTCGGCCCCACCGCCGCATCGTCATGGGCCGCTTTGTTCAATCTAGACGCCGAAGGGGCGCGCCTCAAGACGAACCGGCTGCGTCAATCAGCGCGCCAAGCGCATCCATCATCGCCTCGGCATCGGGCCGCGCGGCCACTTCCAGACTGGCGGGCCGCAGCGCACGCGCGACATCCGCGACACGCGCACTCATTGCGGCCACGCAAAGCGGTGCTGTCGCCGCCTCAAGTTCAGCAACCGCGCGCCGCGCCGACTCCGTCGAGAAAAGCGGAAGCAGAAGGGGTATGTCGCCTTGCAGCCTGCTTCTCAACTCATCGCTGGCGGGCCGGGCCGCCTGTTCGTAGAGAATGGCGGAAACAGTCTCTATTCCAGCCAAAGAAAGCGCCGCCTCAAGATCGAAGGCGATGGTTGCACCGCGTGGATAGGCAACACGAACCGGCTGAAGATCCCTGGCGATCCAATGCGCCAGCGCGGCGGCGTCACCCGGACCCTCGCGTGCATCGAAACCCGCGGCGCGCGCTACTTCTGCGGTGCGCGCGCCCACACACAGGGCGGGAAGGTCGCGCCGGTCGCTGATGCGCACCAGGCCAGCGACCGCGTTTGCCGAGGTGAAGACCACGGCCTCGCACCCGTTCAGCGGCAGATCGGCGCAGCGAAACACGATATCGGTCAAAGGCGAGATGACGACCGGCCAGTCCGCACCAAAAACGGTCCGAAAGGATTCGGCGAAGGCCTCGGACTGCACCCGGGGCCGGGTCAGGATCAGCGTCGGTCGGAAAATCGCGCACCTCCATCCGGCCTGCCGGGATTGTATGACACCCATGCGGGTGTTACCTGCCGGAACAGGGCCGCGCAACCGGCAGGATCATGGACAAGACGATCACCATCCTTGGACTGGAAAGCAGCTGCGATGATACGGCGGCGGCACTCGTCCGCCTGTCGGCCGACGGGCCGGCGATCCTGTCCTCGGTGGTCGAGGGCCAGACCGCGCTGCATGCCGACTTCGGCGGCGTCGTCCCCGAAATCGCTGCCCGCGCCCATGTCGAACGGATCGACCTTTGCGTCGAACGCGCGCTGGAACAGGCCGGGATGACGCTGGCCGATGTCGATGCCATCGCGGTGACGGCGGGGCCGGGGCTGATCGGCGGCGTCATGGCCGGCGTCATGTGTGCCAAGGGAATTGCCGCGGCCACCGGCCTGCCGCTGATCGGCGTCAATCACCTTGCCGGTCACGCGCTGACCCCCCGGCTGACCGACGGCCTGCCCTTTCCCTACCTGATGCTTCTGGTCTCCGGCGGGCATTGCCAGTTCCTTCTGGTCAGCGGGGCAGAAGATTTTACCCGGATCGGCGGTACCATCGACGATGCGCCGGGCGAGGCGTTCGACAAGACGGCAAAGCTTCTGGGCCTGCCGCAACCCGGCGGCCCCTCGGTCGAGGCGGAGGCGGCGCTGGGCGACCCTGCGCGTTTCGCGTTTCCGCGCCCGCTCCTTGACCGGCCCGGGTGCGATCTGTCCTTTTCGGGCCTGAAGACTGCGCTCTTGCGGGCGCGCGACGGCGTCGTTGCCGAGAAGGGCGGGCTTTCCGTTCAGGACCGTGCCGACCTTTGTGCCGGGTTTCAGGCGGCGGTGACCGATGTGCTTGCCGTAAAATCCGCGCGCGCGCTGGAGGCGTGCCTGGACCGCATCCCCGCCGTTCCCGCCTTCGCGGTCGCTGGCGGCGTCGCAGCGAACCGCAGGGTCCGCGCCGCCCTTGAACGTGTCGCGGCGGATCGCGGGGCCCGCTTTGTCGCGCCACCGCTGGCGCTTTGCACCGACAACGCCGCGATGATCGCCTGGGCGGGGATCGAACGGTTTCGCCTCGGCCACCGCGACGGGATGGATCTTGCCGCCCGCCCGCGATGGCCGCTTGACCGGCAAAGCGCGCCGATGCTTGGCGCCGGAAAGAAGGGGGCCAAGGCATGACGATCGCGGTTCTCGGCGCTGGCGCCTTCGGCACAGCCCTGGCCATCGCGCTGGCCCGCAGCGGGACAGATGTCGGCCTGTGGGCACGCGATCCGGACCATGCCGAAGAGATGCGCGCAAGCCGGACGAACGCACGCCGGCTGCCGGGCGTCGAGCTGCCAGAAAACGTCACTGTTTCGGCCAAGATCGCGGATTTCTCAGCCGCGCGCACGGTGCTTCTGTCGGTCCCGATGCAGCGCCTTGACGGGTTCATGCGCGATCACGCTGCGGTGCTTGGGGATCGCACGCTGGTGGCCTGCTGCAAGGGGATTGACCTGGCGTCGGGGCGCGGGCCCGCGTCGATCATCGCCGATGCCTGCCCCGGCGCGACCC